>Ga0208919_1000037_pt1 | contig 108220 bp, 149 predicted proteins | sample 4_EtaG_FD_184076 | JGI IMG/M metagenome (GOLD analysis project Ga0208919, IMG submission 184076) | Marine viral communities from the Subarctic Pacific Ocean - 4_ETSP_OMZ_AT15127 metaG (SPAdes) (version 3) | ecosystem: Environmental > Aquatic > Marine > Oceanic | place: Pacific Ocean... | reverse complement strand
CTTTCATCATATAGTTAATTCTAATATCACATGACCCATTCGTAGCTTATGTATTTTACCATATTTAGATAAAAACTTTTCATTGTAAAGAGTTAATAAATTTTCACAAACAAAAGGAACTTCTTCTTCTACTTTATTATCAACCAAGTAGAAATATGAATTGTTGTTATTATCGATTAAATCATCACAGCTTCCATATTGTGATATACGTTTATTTTTAAAATGATTTAATAATTTTTTGTTCTCTTGGGATATCATAGAAATATAAATTTTACCATTTGGAGTTAAATATGTTTTCAGTGTATTCATAGTTTCAATAAAATATTCAAATGAGGTGTGAGTGAAAACACTGTAAGCAAACACAATGTCATATTTTTTGGGAAGCTCTATGCTTGCAGACCCGGCCGGATTGTACGCTGGACTATATAAGTCTAAATGAATCCAATCTGCTTCAGGATAATCTTTTTTTCCTAGTTCTATTGCTTCAATATCTACATCAACACTGGTATAATTTGTTGGAAGAATTTTCCCTTTACTACTACGAATTAAATTGCCCTTACTTCCACCAAAATCTAAGATTTTAAGATTTTCCCAATTAAAACTTTGTGATAGAGGAGTATATAGGTCATGATTTCTATTATGTAACATATCGTTCGGCCTTCAAAATATTCATATTCTATACTACTATATATACATAATAGGTGGGGGTAGAATTTGGTTCAAACTGTCTCGCAATTAACAAACTTTTATAAATAATAATAAAAGGAATGATACATGGCTGTACCTACAACAAAAGCAACATTTAAGTCATATTGTTTGCGAGCACTTGGTTTTGGCGTGATTGATATTAATGTATCAGATGACCAAGCAGACGATAGGATAGACGAAGCACTACAATACTTTGCTCAATACCATTATGACGGCGTTGAGAGAATGTATTTGAAACACCTCATAACAACTGCTGAAGTTACACGAGCTAGATCAGACACATCTACAACTGCGACAGATAAACTTGATTCGGAAATAACTGCAACTTGGAAAGAGGGGAAAAATTGGATTCCTGTCTCCGATGCGGTTCTATCAGTGGTAAATGTTTTTCCCTTCACTGATACAGGTGGTGGTAGCAATATGTTTGATGTTCGTTATCAATTAAGATTAAATGATCTTTTTGATCTTTCATCTACATCTGTCATGCATTATAATATGACAATGCAGAATTTAGATTTTCTAGAACACATTCTAATAGGGGAGATACCATATCGCTACAACCAACATCAAAACAGGCTTTATCTTGATATGGATTGGGATAATGATATTACTCCCGATGTTGACTATGTTATCATTGAGTGCTGGAGGAAGCTTGATCCAACTTCATATACAGACGTATATGATGACATGTATTTAAAGAGATATGCAACATGTCTTTTAAAGAAACAATGGGGTGCAAATTTAAGTAAGTTCTCAGGTGTTACTATGTTGGGTGGTGTTACTATGAATGGAGAACAGATATTTTCTGAGGCATTAGAGGAACAATTAAGGTTGGAAGAACAAATACAACTTGCATACGAATTACCACCTATGCATATGGTAGGATAAATTATGGCTGTCAATAGTGCATTTCATACTAATAATTCAGCAGCAATTACTACTGAGAAAAATCTGTATAGTGATCTGATTAAGGAAGCAATTCAAATCTATGGTCACGATGTTTATTATATGGATCGTACTCTTGTTGCCGAGGATACAATTCTAGGAGAAGATTCTCTCTCCAAGTTTAATATGCAACATCCAATAGAAATGTACATGGAAGATTCAGAAGGTGGTTTTGCTGGTGAAAAAGAATTGATGAGTCAATTCGGTTTACAGAATTTAAGTGAAGCAACATTCGTAGTAAACAAGTCACGATTTCAAGAACTAGACAGACAGGTACAAATTGAATCTGGAACAGATACTTCTTCTAGCGGTTCGATACTTTTAGAAAGTGGAACAATAGATCAGTCATCTTCATCTAGTGTTTTGTCTACAGTTTCGGGTGATGAGACTTTTTATATCATACAAGATACAGCTGCAACTGATTCAGATCGTCCTAATGAGGGTGACTTAATATATCACCCAATATTGACTAAAATTTTTCAGATCAATTTTGTAGACCATGATGATCCATTTCATCAGTTAGATAATAATCCTGTATATAAAATGCGGTGCAGATTGTATGATTATAGCTCTGAAGTTCTTGATACTGGTATCACTGAGATTGATGAAATTGAAGATAATCTATCTGTTGACACTTTGGGCTATCAATTTACATTAGAACAATCTTCTGCTCAGAATGAAGAAATTTCAATTCAACATTCTGTTGGTAATTTTGGATTACTATTAGAAGAAACAGATGGAGATAATATTGTGGGCGAAAATGATTCTAGTTCTGTTGGAGAAAATATTCTTCTTGAACATAGTGCTGATAGTGGTCACGGTGGCTGGTTACTACAAGAGGGATATATAGTAGGTGACTTTAGCACAGATAAAACTGCTCAAAATGAATTGTTTGAATTAAAAGGTCAAACAGTCTTAGACTTTAGTGAGTCAAATCCATTTGGGGATGCAGGGAGTAAATCGTAATGTTAGGACAACAATTTTATCACGAAACAATGAGAAAGGTTATCATTTCATTTGGTACAATGTTTAATGATGTCCATCTTGTTCGTAAAGACAATAATGGTACAATAACACAATCCATGAAAGTTCCTCTTGCTTATGGTCCAAGAGAGAAGTTTCTTGTGCGATTGCGTGAGGATGCTGATCTAACAAAACAGGTTGCTCTCACACTACCAAGAATGGGTTTTGAGATAAAGAACCTTTCGTATGACTCTGCACGAAAACTAAATCGAGTTCAAAGATTTAAGACAGTTAAGGGGTCGGAAACAAAACAGCTTGATACACAGTACATGCCGGTTCCTTATAATCTTGATATAGAATTATATGTAATGGCAAAACAGTCAGACGATGCATTACAGATTGTTGAACAGATACTACCATATTTTCAGCCAGACTATACTATTACAGTTGCCGATTTGGGTGGAGGTACAAAAAGAGATGTTCCTGTAGTTTTAAACAGTATTACCTATGAGGATAATTACGAAGGTGATTTTGAACAAAGACGAGCACTTGTCTATACATTGGCATTTACCGCAAAGTTCTATCTTTATGGTCCAGTATCGTCAAGTAAGGTTATCAAGACTGTTTCTGTTGACCAGTATACAGATATGCCAGACAAGTCACCAAGGCGTGAGCAGAGATATACAGTTACACCTAATCCATCAACAGCAGATGCTGATGATAACTTTGGATTTAATGAGACTACATCTTTCTTCCAAGATGCACAAGAATATGATGAGAAAACTGGCAATGATGAAGAAAATTGATAAAGAGTTAGGAATTATTGAAGTAGATCAACCTCGCTCTGATATTTCTAAACCAGTTGTTTCACAACAAGATTACGGTGATGTAAATGATGCTGAAAGGGATTATGTATATCAAAGAGAAAATTTTTACAACTTGGTTGAACGTGGTAATGATGCGATTGAAGGAATATTGGAGCTTGCAAAAGAAGGCGAACATCCAAGAGCATATGAAGTTGCTGGAAATCTTATCAAACAAGTCGCAGAAGTTACCGAAAAATTAGGCGAACTACAAGATAGAATGAAAAAATTATCTGAGGTTCCAAATAACGCACCTCAGAATGTTACTAATGCATTGTTTGTGGGTTCTACAGCAGAGTTACAAAAACTAATCAAAGGTAAATGATGCAACAAACAGCCTACTTAGGTAATCCAAATCTAAAAAGAACTGGAATTTCTGAGGAATTCACTGAAGAACAGATATTAGAATATCAAAAATGTTCTCAAGACCCCCTGTATTTTATTCAAAATTATGTGAAAATTGTTTCACTAGATCATGGTCTGGTTCCATTTGAAATGTATGATTTCCAAAGAGGAATGGTATCATCTATGCACGATAATAGATTTACCATTCATAAGCTCCCTCGACAGTCTGGTAAATCAACAATTATTATATCATATCTGCTTCATTATGTTTTGTTTAATCCTAACACTAATGTTGCTGTGCTTGCGAACAAATCAAATACTGCAAGAGATATATTGGGTAGGCTTCAACTTGCGTATGAAAATTTACCTCAATGGATGCAACAGGGAGTTATTGCTTGGAACAAAGGTAATATAGAATTGGAAAATGGTTCAAAGATAGTTGCAGCTGCAACATCATCTAGTGCTATTCGTGGTGGTTCGTACAACATAATCTTTCTTGACGAGTTTGCGTTTGTTCCTTCTACAATTGCAGAGCAATTCTTTTCGTCTGTTTATCCTACAATTACTTCCGGTCAAAATACAAAAGTAATAATCGTTTCTACTCCACATGGTATGAATCAATTCTATAAGCTATGGGTAGATGCAAAGGAAAAACGCAATAACTATGTCCCTACAGAAGTGCATTGGAGCGAGGTGCCGGGTCGGGATGAGAAATGGAAAGAAGAAACGATACGAAACACATCCGAATCTCAGTTTAATTCAGAATTTGAATGTGAATTTTTGGGGTCTATTGATACTCTTATTTCACCTGTAAAGTTAAAGCAGATGGCTTATAAAACACCAATGCAATCAAATTCTAATCTCGACATATATGAAAGACCAAAGGAAGGTAATACCTACCTTATGACTGCTGATGTTGCGAGAGGTACACAGAATGATTACTCTGCCTTTCTAGTGTTTGATGTCACACAAATCCCTTATAAAGTTGTAGCAAAGTATAGAGATAATGAGGTCAAACCTTTATTGTTTCCAAGCAAAATATATGAAGTTGCCCGTGCGTTTAATCAAGCGTTTGTGTTAATTGAGGTAAATGACATAGGAGAATCGGTTGCAAGCGCCATGCAGTTTGACTTGGAGTATGACAACCTTATTATGGCTTCTATGCGTGGACGGGCCGGACAAGTCCTTGGAGGGGGGTTCTCAGGGGGTAGAGCTCAATTAGGGGTAAGAACGACTAAGGCAGTCAAAAAGATAGGGTGTTCTAATCTAAAACAACTACTGGAAGATAATAAACTTATTATAGAAGATTATGATTGTATTAACGAATTATCTACATTTATCATAAAGGGTAGTTCATTTCAAGCAGATGATGGTTGTAATGATGACTGTGTGGCATGTTTATTTTTGTTTGGTTGGGCAACAGATCAGACCTATTTCAAGGAATTGACTGACAACGATATAAGAAAAACAATGATGGCAGAACAACAAGATATGTTAGAACAAGATATGGCTCCATTTGGTTTTGTTGTCAATGGTCTTGAAGATGAAAATATCGGTGAAATGGTTGATGAATATGGAACTCGTTGGGCTCCAGTTGTAAGAGATTACACTACAGATTGGTAATTATATAAATTCAATCAAATCATTATCTAGTTTAATCCAACAGTTTGAACACACAATATGTGATTGATTGATAAGATCAAATACCTCTTTTCGGCTATCATCATTAGTGCCAACTCGTTTTGTTATCTTACGAATCTCTGAATTGTGGGGATAAAACTTGAGACATATTGTTTCGCTCTCTCCACAATGTTCACATGACTTGTCTGCAAGAAATTCATTTAAAAGAACTATTCTTTTGCGATAATTACGTCGAGCGACTTTCTTGATAGTGTCTTTATACTTTTCATAATGTTCATTAGGCATTGTTATTTATTTATAAGTTATCGCACATCTAAATTACCATGTGTAGAGTTGATTTTTTATAAATATTTAAAAATAAAAAACTCTTATAATCGACTATACAAGGAGTAAAAAAATGGCTTTTCTCGTTTCTCCCAGCGTTCATGTCCAAGAAGTGGACTTGACAAATGTTATTCCAGCTGTGGCAACAACCACTGGTGCTATTGCTGGTGCCTTTGAAAAGGGCCCTGTTTCTTCTGTGGTGACTGTATCCTCAGAAGAAGATTTAGTTAATATCTTTGGCGAACCATCAGGAACAAGCAATCAGTTTGAAACTTGGTTTGCTGCAGCATCTTTTCTACAATATGCAGACAATCTCAAGGTTGTTCGTGCAAGTTCTGCTATTGTCAATGCTGGTGCGGATAGTGGTATTCTCATTCGTGATGATGATCATTATCTTGCAAGCTTCTCAACAGGACAAGGTTCACATGGTGAGTGGACTGCTCGTACCGCTGGTACATGGGGTAACTCAATTGGTGTTCAAATTTGTCCTTCTGCAAGTGCATATGAACAGAACCTTAGTACAAACAATTTACTAAATGGAGCAGCTTCAGAAGGTAATACATCTTGTGTTGTTGATGATGCTGACGCAAGTGGTTATGCATTTAACGTAGGAGATTTAATCTCTTTCTATTCAGACACCGATGGTTTAACTCCGGTTGATGAATTTAATGAGTATGAGGTTACTGCAATCAATACAACATCTAATGCATTAACAATTCGTCTAAAAGATGATCCAAATGGTGTTGGTTTGCAAAGAGATATTCCAGACAACTCGAAAATAAGACGGCGTTGGAAGTACTATGATGCTTTCACAGGTGCTCCCGGCACTTCTGAATGGGCAACAGCTAACGCTCGTGGCACTGGTGATGAATTGCATGTTGTTGTTTATGATACAACAGGTGATATCACTGGATATGATGCAGATGTTGCTGGTCAAAGACAATCTAGTATAATTGAAACACACGGTTTCATGTCTAAAAACTCTGTTGCAAAAGATGCTGTCGGTAACAGCAACTACTATCCAGATGTAATTTTCAGAAATTCTTCCTTCATTTACTGGACAGATCATATTTCTGCTGGGTCTAACTGGGGTACAGATACTACTACTGCTTATACAAGTGTTGTACCAACACAAATTGATTCTCTCACAGGTGGAACAGATGATCACGCTGTTACTGCTGGTGAGATTGAACTTGCATATGATAAGTTCAAAGATAGCGATTCGGTTGACGTAAACCTCATAATCGGTGGTAAAGGTGGAGGAGCTGGTGATACTAAAACCACTCAAGATACTCATGTGACAATGCTTACACGATTAGTAGATGATCGAAAAGATTGTGTAGCATTTGTTTCTCCATATCGTTCTGCGACAGTTGGTGTTGCTGATAATGCTGCAACTTCTGCAACGGCGGTAGAGAATGTTAAAACTGCATTTGATCTATGTCCATCTTCATCGTATATGTTCTACGATAGTGGATACAAGTACATGTATGACAAGTACAATGATGTATATCGATATGTCCCACTTTGTGGTGACAGTGCTGGTCTTTGTGCAAATACAGACCTAGTTGCTGATCCTTGGTTCTCTCCTGCTGGTCTTACCAGAGGATTTGTACGAGGAGCAATAAAACTCTCTTTTAATCCAAATAAGACGGACAGGGATAGGCTTTATACTGCAAGGGTTAACCCTGTAGTTAATTTCCCCGGCCAAGGTGTGGTTCTCTTTGGAGACAGAACTGCTCTATCTAAACCAAGTGCATTTGATCGTATCAATGTACGGAGACTGTTCTTGGTCCTCGAAAAAGCAATTTCAACTGCTTCTAAATTCATGCTCTTTGAATTCAACGATGAGTTCTCAAGGGCTCAATTTAGAAACATGGTAGAACCTTTCTTGAGGGATTGTCAGGGTCGTAGAGGTATTACAGATTTTAGTGTTGTTTGTGACGCAACAAATAACACTGCTGATGTGATTGACCGAAATGAATTTAGAGGTGATATCTACGTCAAACCAAGTCGAGCAATTAATTTTATAACACTTAACTTTGTCGCAACCAGAAGTGGTGTGTCATTTTCAGAGGTAGGAGGTTAATCATGGCAATGATAGACGATTTTAAAGCAAACCTAGTCGGCGGCGGTGCTCGTTCTAACCAGTTTAGAGTTACCATCACACCTCCAGCTGGCATTGCTATAGGACTCGATGTTCGTAGAACATCATTCATGGTAAGAGCTTCAAACTTGCCTGCTCAAGAAATGACACCGATTGAAGTGCCATTTAGAGGTCGTAAAATTTATATAGCAGGGGATCGTGAATTTGCTGATCCTTGGACAACAACATTTATCAATGACACAGACTTCATGATTCGCAATGCGATGGAAAGATGGATGAATGGTATTAATAATCTTTCTGAAGGAACAGGCGTAAATAATCCTGCTGACTACCAGACAGATTTGGTTGTCGAACAACTTGATAGAGATGATACTACACTTAAAGCTTACATTTTCAGAAGTGCATGGCCAGTTAATATTGGTGAGATTGAACTGAACTCAGATCAAGCAGATGCTCTTGAAGAATTTGAAGTATCTTGGAGATACCAACACTTTGAAGCATCAGGTGTTACTGGTTCTACTAGTACATTGCGATCTCCTAATAGTGCATCTTTCTCATTTAATCTTAGTGGTGGTGTATCACTTTAATTTGAAAACCTACTAAATAATAGAAAGTAGGAGATATTATGGCAGAACTTTTTGGTTTCCGTATAGAACGTCCTAAGAAGGATGGGGGTAGTGAATTATCTTTTGCTACCCCTAGTCCTGATGACGGCACAATTGATGTTGCCGGTGGCGGTTTCTTTGGACAAATTCTAGACACAGACGGCAGAGATAAGAGTGATCACGATCTTATCAGAAGGTATCGTGATATTGCTCAACAAGCTGAATGTGATGCAGCAGTTGAAGATATTGTAAACGAAGGTATAGTTTCAAATGAGGATGATCAAGCAGTAGAGGTTGTTCTTGAAAGACTTCCTTTCCCCAATACAATCAAAAGAAAAATTAGAGAAGAATTTTCAGAAGTTCTTCGATTACTTAACTTTGAGCAAAAAGGACACGACATTTTTCGACGTTGGTATGTTGATGGTCGAGTTTATTATCACAAAGTTATTGATACTAAAAATCCAAGAAAAGGTATCACAGACCTTAGATGGATTGATCCTAACAAAATTAAAAAAGTTAGGAACGTAAAAAAGAAAACAAATCAAGCCACTGGTGTTGATATGGTTGAAAAGGTTGAAGAGTATTATATCTACAACGAACAATCAAAACCACATCCGGGCGGTAGTTCAGTAAATCAAGGTATAAGAATTGCTCCCGATGCAATTACCTACGTTCCTTCTGGAATTATAGATGGTAATACTGGTCGAGTTGTTTCTTATTTGCATAAAGCAATTAAACCTGTAAACCAATTAAGGATGATTGAAGATGCATTGGTTATCTATCGTATATCCCGAGCCCCAGAACGTAGGATTTTCTACATTGATGTTGGTAATCTGCCTAAGATAAAAGCAGAACAATATCTAAAAGATGTAATGAATCGTTATCGTAACAAGTTAGTTTACGATGCAAATACAGGAGAGATTCGGGATGACCGAAATCATATGTCGATGCTTGAAGATTTTTGGCTTCCCCGAAGAGAAGGTGGTCGAGGTACAGAGATTACGACACTTCCCGGCGGTTCTAATTTGGGGGAGATAGATGACATACAGTATTTCCAAAAGAAACTATATCGGTCATTGAATGTTCCAATTTCTCGTTTAGAAGCAGAAAACAATTTCAGTTTAGGTCGATCTACAGAAATTACAAGAGATGAACTTAAATTTAGTAAGTTTGTACAACGTATTCGCAAGAAGTTTAATCCTCTATTTACAGACATTCTCAAAACTCAATTATTGTTAAAAGGAATTATAGCTCCTGATGATTGGGATTTGATGCAAGAACATATTCAGTATGACTACTTGCAAGATGGTCATTTTGCAGAACTCAAAGAGGCAGAACTTCTTAATGATCGTATTCAAACTCTTGATAATATTCAGTCATATGTTGGAACATTCTTTAGTAAAGAATACGTTCTCAAGAAAGTATTACGCATGAACGATGCAGAGGTTGATCAAATGCGTGATCAAATCGCAAAAGAACTTGAAACCGATCCTATGGACGGTGGAATTGTTATGCCGGATAAGGGTGACGGTATAACTAGGTATCCACAAGATGGTACTGGTGGAGTTATTTCTCCAGAAGAAATGCCTGACTATGAAGACCCCGAACAAGATAATGTACCATCCGATGATCAAAAATTCGGAACAGATAACGGAGAAGATGATGAGCAGTAAAGAATTTGTAAACTCAATAATGAAAGATGATAATATTGGAGCAGAGGAAGCATTTACTAGTGCTATGTCTGATAAAGTTTCAGATGCTTTGGAAAAGAAGAGAATAGAATTGTCCAGAGCATATGTATCACAGCCCCAAACACAAGAGGAAACAGATGAATAAAACATTTGAAGGTGTATATTCTACGATGTTAGAGAAGGATGAGCATAAAAAATCCAAGGAATATAAGCGATTATCACCTAAAATGCGGAAAGCTGTAGACGAAATCTTTAAAAAAATGGACTCTAAACCTTCAGATTTCCTAAATACTTTTGAGAAAACTATGCAAGAAATCTCTAAAAAATTCAAGGTTCCTGAGAAGGAACTTATGAGTTATTTTGAAAAAGAAATGTTATCAATCTAGGAGTAAGTCATGGCCTTTGCAACACAAACATTAGTAGATTCTGATTTTGAAGTTGTTACTAAAACTACAATTACAGGAACAAACGGAACTGCAACAAAAATTGTAGATGTATCTGCTCTTGGTGGTGCAGCAACTGACCCTAGAGTTTCTATCGTTTCTTGTTGGTGGACAGTTAGTTCAACCACAGAAATAGAATGGAACGCAACAACAAACGTAACCGCTCTCACTTTAAATGCAAATGGTAGTTATAATGCTGGTGGACAGGCTCTACCTGCTATCGCAAATAATGCTGGTTCTGGGATAGACGGTGACATTTACTTTGAAAATGATGCAGCTTGTGTAGGAACAGTTATTCTAAAAATGAGAAAAGTATCTGGTTGGGACAACATAACATAAGGATAATGATATGAATACGGTAAAATTAATTTCAGAAGCAGTAGAAGACGCTCAACTTATTGTTGAAGAAGATGACAAGGGTGCAAAGAATTACAAAATTCGTGGTATCTTCATGCAGTCTGATGTAAAAAATCGCAACGGCCGTGTTTATCCTATGGAAGTTCTTGAAAAAGAAGTTGCGAAATACAATAAGAATTTTATAAACGAAAATCGGGCATTTGGTGAACTTGGGCATCCTGACGGACCCACAGTTAATCTTGAAAGAGTATCACATATGATTACATCATTAACACCAGATGGCAAGAATTTTATTGGCGAAGCGAAAATAATGGACACACCAATGGGTAAAATAGTTAAAAATCTCATGGATGAAGGTGCAAAGCTCGGTGTTTCCTCTAGAGGTATGGGAAGTTTGGAACAAAAAAACGGCGCCAATTATGTGAGAGATGATTTTTATCTTGCAACAGCAGCTGATATCGTTGCTGATCCTTCCGCCCCCAATGCATTTGTACAGGGGATTATGGAAGGTAAGGAATGGGTTTGGAATAATGGATCACTTGTAGAAGCTCATGTTGCGGATTTAAAAACGAAATTTGATGTAAAACAACGTCAGATAAATGTGAACGAGGTTGCTTTGGAGTTTGCAAAGTTCCTCAAGAAATTATAATTTATAAATAATATAATAAACTAAAGGAGAAATCCCGATGTCCGAACTAGACAAAACGATAGAGGAACTTGAAGCGGAAGTTCTTGCAGAACTTGAAGAAGCCGATGCTTCAAAAGACCCTCAGAAAAAAGGTGCTGCCCCAGCACAAAAAGGTGAAAAGGTTGACGATAAGGTGAGTGGTGCCGTTCAAGACACTGGTGCTCCTGTAGTTAAACCCGATCAAAAAGACGCCCCTGCAAAGAAAGTTGCCGCGGCCGCTAAAGAAATTGGTGGTGATGCACAGCAAAAGGGTGAAAAACCTGCTGAGAAACCAAAGAAACTTGCAGCTGGTGATCAAGTCGAAGCAGAAGAAGGTCAAGAAGACCTTTCTGAACTTCATGATGAAGATAAAACTGAAATGCTCAAAGCCATGAAAGATAAAATGGGCGAAATGAAAATGAAGGAGCTCAAAAATCTTCAAGCAATGGTCATGAAAGCCATGAAAGAAGTCGATGACAACGATGAAGAAGATGAAGAGGATGCAGAAGCAGCTACCGAAGCAAAGAAGGAAGCAGTTGAAGCTCGTATTCAAGAAATCGACGTTTCTGATGATGTAGAAGCTCTTATGGGTTCCGAAGACTCCATGTCTGAAGAGTTCAAAGAGAAAGCATCTACAATCTTTGAAGCTGCAGTTAAATCTAAAATTCGTCCAGAGGTTGAAAGAATCGAAAACGAAGTTTCCGATGAATACAACCAGAAACTTACTTCATTCAAAGAAGAAATGACCGACAAGGTTGATACATATCTTAATTATGTTGTCGAAGAATGGACCAAGGAAAATGAGTTGGCAATCGAGCGTGGTTTGAAAGGCGAGATTGCAGAAGACTTTATTTCCGGCCTGAAACAATTGTTTGAAGACCATTACATTGATGTTCCAGACGAGAAGTATGACGTTCTGGAAGCACAATCCGAAAAAATCGCTGAACTAGAAGAGAAACTTAACGAAGCCATTGATAAGAACGTCAAGGCTAAGGATGAGAATTCTAAACTGGTTCGTGAACAGGTCATTGCTGAGATTTCCGAAGATTTGGCCGATACAGAGTTTGAGAAGTTTAAGTCGTTAACACAAGACGTTGAGTTTACTGATGAGGAGTCCTTCACAGAAAAGCTTAACACTCTGAAGGAAAGTTATTTCCCGAAGACTACTACGACTAAAACATTTGGTGATGAAGATGGTGGCACCGCACAGGACATTGATACGACTGAGGCAATGAGCGCTTATATGTCGGCAATCAGTCGTAACAAAGCACGTGCCCAATAATATAATAAAACGGATGTAATTAAAAAAGGAGAAACAAATGTTTCAGACAGAACATCTACAAGAAAAGTGGCAGCCAGTCCTAGAACACCCTGATCTTCCGAAGATTGAGGATTCTTATAAGCGGGCCGTTACCACACTTATTCTTGAAAACCAAGAAGCTGCGTTGAAAGAAGATCAGAACTTTCTTTCAGAAGCAGCGCCAGTCAACAGCATGGGTGGCGGGCAGATGGATACATGGGACCCAATTTTGATCTCATTGGTTCGTCGTGCAATGCCTAACCTGATTGCTTATGACGTATGTGGTGTGCAACCAATGACAGGTCCAACAGGACTTATCTTTGCGATGCGCTCTTCGTTCACTTCTCAGGATGGTGCTGAGGCTCTAATGGATGAGTCGATGCCTGATATTTCTAACCAGAACGCTGCTGGTACAATCGGTGGTGGCGATGTTGGTTCCACAGAAACAAACCCTGCCGTTCTTAACGACAGTCCTTCTGCTGGTACTTACACAAGTGCAACTGGTATGACACGAACACAGGGTGAAGCTTTGGGCGATAGTGCTACAAATGCTTTCGCACAAATGGCGTTCAGCATTGAAAAGTCCACAGTTACAGCGGTTTCCCGTGCCCTCAAAGCTGAGTACACGATGGAACTTGCTCAGGACTTGAAAGCGATCCACGGTCTTGATGCCGAGACAGAACTTGCGAACATTCTGAGTTCTGAAATTCTCGCAGAAATCAACCGTGAAGTTGTTCGTTCCCTGTATGTTACCGCTGTTGCTGGTGCTCAGGTTAATACGACAACTGCTGGTATCTTTGATCTGGACACCGACTCGAATGGTCGTTGGTCAGTTGAAAAGTTCAAGGGTCTAATGTTTGCCATTGAACGTGATGCCAATGCGATTGGTCAACAGACTCGCCGCGGCAAGGGTAACATGATCATCTGCTCTGCTGATGTCGCTTCTGCCCTTCAGATGGCTGGTGTTCTTGATTACACACCTGCCCTCAACAACAATCTTAACGTAGACGATACATCTGCTACATTTGCTGGCGTGATGAATGGTCGTTATAAGGTATATGTTGATCCTTACAGTGCAAACGTAGCTGCTTCTCAGTACTATGTCTGTGGTTATAAGGGTACTTCTCCTTATGATGCTGGTTTCTTCTACTGCCCATACGTGCCTCTACAAATGGTTCGTGCGGTTGGTGAAAGTTCCTTCCAGCCCAAGATTGGTTTCAAAACTCGTTACGGAATGGCTGCAAATCCGTTTGCTGCTTCTGGAGCGGTTGCTGCTGGTGACACGGTTAACTCCGATGCTTCACTGGATGCGAACACCAACGCTTGGTATCGTAGGGTTAAAGTTACCAACCTTATGTAAGAGTAGAGTAATAATAAAAGTGCGTAATAAACTTAGGGAGGTCTTCGGGCCTCCCTTTTGTTTGTTATAAATAGTTATATGAAAACATTAAATTTAGAAACAACTGCTCCATTCCAAGGATTAGCAGAACTTGTTGCTTATGAAGAAGGCCTTTTCGCATTAGAGGGTTTAAATATCAAGTGGGTAGATCGTGATCCTACAGAAAATAATGTAGAAATTATAAAACCTACTGCAATAGATATTACAGACCCTAATGAGGTAGACCCACATTCTAGTCATGGTAAATTGTTTGAGCAAGGTAAAGCAGACATGTACAATGCCTGTGAGTGGGGCAACTATTGTCGAGTTCAAGATTCTGAAGTGGATAGCGGTAGACAGATAGGACGTAGATCAATTGTATCATTTGCCGGACTTGTGGTAAGACCAGAATCCGAAGTATATACTCCCCAACAGTTAGCTGGTAAAATGGTAGGCGTTCCATTTTATTTTGGTACACACTATTTGGCATTGCATATGCTAGAGGGGTTTCTAGAAAGAGATCAGATAAATGTTTGTAGCGCACCAAATGGATCACGCCATCGTTATGATGCAATGATGTCTGGTATGGTAGAGGCAACAACTCTGACAGAACCATATCTAACACTTGCAGAGAAAAATGGTTGTAGAGTGGTTGCAAGTGCTTTCTATCATGGAACAGAAGTTGCATCAGATAAAATAGATGCAGAAACCTATTCTAAATTTAATAGTGCTGTATGTGAAGCAGTGTATCGAATTAATGCAAATAAGAAAAAATATTTACAATACTTTATTGATTATCATAAAGAAAAAGACCCTGAGATTGGTACTTTAAATGTTTCTGATTTACAAGAGAGCAGGATTGTAGTGGTCGAACCAGCACCTATACCAGAAGACGAATTGGAGAGAACTGCTAATTGGATCAAGAGCTGGGGAATGTTATCAACCACTGAAAATCATAGTGATTTAGTTAACAGGATAATGTAAATGGCCACTTCACAATCACCAGTTGCTAGACAACCAACAAAACTGGATTATGCTAGTCCGACTCAATTTCGTTTTGGTATACATCAATTACCGAAAGTGGAATTCTTTGGGACAGCTGTAAATCTCCCCGGCATAACTTTGGGCGTTGTTCAACAACCAACACCATTCAAAAATATTCCTATTATGGGTGAAAAGTTAGAGTATGAAAATTTGACTTTAACTTTTATTGTTGATGAGTATTTGGAGAACTATATATCTCTTCATAACTGGATGACAGGTGCTGGTTTTCCAAGTAAGAGAACACAGTTTTCTACACATAGGGATGTTACATCTAATACACCCACTGATCCATTAGGATCAACAACTGATATAGGAACTGTGGAAGCACCAACGCCAGATCGGGCAATGTACTCTGATGCAAACCTTATGGTTCTTTCCAATAAAAATAATCCTATCGTGGAAGTTGATTTTCAAAATATCTTTCCAGTATCTTTAGGCGGATTAGATTATTCACAAGATGCAACTGATGTAGAATATATTTCTACTACAGCGGAGTTTGCTTATCAGATTTATGAGTTTAGAACATTATAAATAAATTCGAGCAGAGATTATGATAAACTTTAACAAATTTTCATAATCTTAGACTTAATCTCTAGTGACGACTCGCTGCGGCTCACTAGGGTCAAAATAGACAAAGAGAGGAATCATACTCTGCTCATTTTTTTGAAACAAGGTACATTATGAATTTAGATGAATTGAAACAAGAAGCATACAAAGACTTACCCATTACCAACCAAGAGCATCTTGACCAAGAAGCTTTTAAAAATCAAGAGATAAAAGCAAAGTGGTTAGACTACAAAAGTAGATTTGAACTTTTGCTTACAAAGAACAAAGGCGACTACCAAAAGTTATACCGTGAGAAGTGGGAATATTACGGTGGTAAAGCTGATGCAAAAATATATGTCGCAAAACCTTTTGACCTAAAGGTTCTCAAAACAGACCTTCAAATGTATATCACTTCCGATGAGGAAATTATTAACCTGTCAAATAAGATAACTTATTTGGAGACAGTGGTAAAATATATTGAAGGTATAATAAGATCAATTGACAATAGGGGTTGGGATACTAAAAATGCTATTGAATGGAAGAAGTTTGAAGCTGGAATGATATAATGGATATTGAAAAATACATTGGTTATTATAGGAATTGCGTTCCGTCTGAAATATGTGACAGTATTATGAATTATGAATCATATAATTTTACAAAGTCCACTTATTCTGCTCATGATGGGAAATTACCCAATAGTGATGAACGTGTAAAAATGGATGAGTGTTGGGTGAGAGCAGGCGGTCCATATTATCAAGAGATTAAAGATTCATATGAACTTGTTATTCAAAGATATGCAGCTGATCACCCAACATTTGCGGTAGACCGCACAACAGATTTTAGAATAAATCGGTATGGTGTTGGTGGTTTTATGAGCAATCATGCTGACTTAATTCATCATAGTCATGGACAGGAATATGGTTTTCCACAAGTGTCTGCACTTTTATATTTAAATGATGATTATGAGGGCGGTGAATTTTATGTAGCATGTAAAAAATTTCAACCAGAGAAGGGTTCAGCAATTATATTTCCTTCTAACTTTATGTTTCGTCATGAAGCATTAACTGTTACAAAAGGAACAAGATGGAGCATAGTGACATGGCTAATGTAAAGATAGAGAGAACAAAACTCTGGCCAACAAATATATATTGTTTTAATACTGATGTTAATATTCTACAACACCATGATAAAATGGAAACTGATCTTAAAGTTGATTTGAAAACAAATTATCGTGAAATAGAATCTGGTAAAGATGTTGGTTTCGGTATGTATCAGGGTAGAGATGATTTACAAAATCTTGAATCATTTAAACCATTTACAGAATTTGTTAAAAATATTTGTGGTGGTATCTTTAATCAAGAGGGTTATGAAAAACAAGAGGTTGAAGTCACTCAGATGTGGGCTAACCTTCAAGTGGATGGTAGTGTACACCCACCACATACACATGCTAATTCTCTTTTGTCTGGTGTATATTATCTTAAAGCAACGGACAATAGTTCTGGAACACAATTTTTTGATCCAAGAGCTCAAACAAAAGTTCTAAAACCAAGAAGGGCAAACGTAAATATGGAAAATAGCGGAGTTTGGCAAGTACCTTCTGCTACAGGAACAGGTGTTATATTTCCTTCTTGGTTACAACATTGGGTGCCATCAAATACAGATGAACGTATATCTCTATCTTGGAATACTATAATAAGAGGTGAATACGGCGAGCCGGGCACTTTACAAAATGCGAGTATCTAAAAAGAATGAAGCATATATTGTAATATCTGATTTGACACCCTCACAAAATCAGGAACTATCTGAGTTCTTTACTTTTGAGGTGCCGGGTGCTAAATTTATGCCCATGTACAAAAATCGTATGTGGGATGGAAAGATACGTCTGTTTAGTCCTGCTTCTGGTGAAATATATTATGGGTTATTGTACTATGTAAAAGAATTTTGTTCAAGAAACAAGATTGAATATATAGTAGAAGAAGGAGTAGAAAATGAGCGGGATGTTGTTCATCAAGTTGTTAGAGATTTCATCAGATCACTTCGACCCAAATCCAAAGGGAAGTCGCTCAAAGTGCGTGACTACCAGATTAACGCAGTACATCATGCCTTGTCCCGAAATCGTGCTTTACTTGTTAGTCCTACTGCTTCTGGTAAGTCGTTAATAATATATTCTCTTGTTCGTTATTATCAAATGGCAGGGGAGAAAATATTAATTCTTGTTCCCACTACATCTTTGGTGGAACAAATGTACTCTGATTTTGAAGACTATGGGTGGAGCTCTGGTACATATTGTCAAAAGATATATCAGGGCCATGATCGTAAAGTAACCAAGGACGTTGTGATATCGACTTGGCAATCTATCTATAAAATGCCTAGAAAATATTTTGAAGATTTTGGTTGTGTAATTGGTGATGAAGCTCACTTGTTTAAAGCAAAATCTCTCACTGGTATTATGACAAAATTACATCAATGTAAATATCGATTTGGTTTAACTGGTACGTTGGATGGAACACAAACACACAGACTTGTTTTAGAAGGATTGTTTGGCCCGGCGGAAAAAGTAGTATCGACTAAAGAACTTATTGATAAAAAAACACTTGCAAATTTAAAAATAAAGTGTATAATATTAAAACATAGTAACATAAGGGAAAGGATGACTTATGCTGAAGAACTTCAATATATTGTCGGAAATGAAAAAAGAAATAAGTTTATTAGTGACCTGTTACTACACCTTAATGGTAACACTTTGTGTCTATTCCAACTTGTAGAAAAACACGGTAAAGTATTATATGATTCTGTAAATGAAGCTGCAAAAGATAGAAAAGTCTTTTTTGTTTATGGTGGTGTGGATAGCTTAGAGAGAGAAAGAATAAGAGGTATTGTTGAAGATGAAAAGGATGCCATTATCATTGCATCGTATGGCACTTTTAGTACTGGTATTAATATTCGCAACATTAATAACATCGTGTTTGCCTCGCCCTCAAAATCTAAAATTAGAGTCTTGCAGTCTGTCGGAAGAGGCTTGCGTAGGTCTGAAAGCAAAATGGATGTTCGATTGTTTGATTTGTCCGATGATTTCAAACAAGGGTCAAGACAAAACTACACTCTCTCCCACTTCACAGAACGACTAAATATTTACAATGAAGAACAATTTAACTACGAAATTAGCAAGGTAAAATTAAAATGAATACTGATTACAAAATTATCAAACTAGTAAATGGCGAAAACATTGTTTGTGTTGTCGATCAATCTTCTTTTGATGATGGTTATGAAATTAGCTTTCCTTTACAGATAAAGACTTACCCTGTTATGACTAAAAAAGGCCCAGTTGAACAATGCAACTTGTCAAGGTGGGTGCAACCGTTCACTGAGGAATCATTTTTTCATATAAAACCTTCTGACATTATTTTAATTGCAGAAGCTTCCCCCGGCATTGCCGCTTATTATGAACAGGTATTAAGACTTATTAATAAGTGGGATGATGAAGATATGCAAAAATTTGAAAACGATATGAACGAACCTGATTCAAAAGAAATGCATTTTGAATTTGAAGAAGAAATTGCTGCTGAAGAAGAGATGGAAGACGCAGAACTATATGAACATAGATTAAGTAAAGCAATTCATTAACCCATAACATAGTTAAGATAATCCATTTTTAAAGTAAAGTCAAGTCCCTTTTGTCCCTTGACAAATTTATAATTATGAGGTATAGTGAACTCTGTAATTTTAGGAGAACCAAATGGCCAAGGCGAAAGGTAAACATTATGTCGATAATAAAAAGTTTTTATCGGCAATGATTGAATGGAAAGAAAAGTGTGAAATAGCAGAACAAAATGATAAACAGATACCACCTGTAACTAATTACATTGGGGAATGTTTTTTAAAGATTGCAACACACCTTTCCTATAGACCAAATTTTATAAATTATACATATCGTGATGATATGATATCTGATGGCATCGAAAATTGTTTACAGTATGTTCGTAATTTCAATCCAGAGAAATCTAATAATCCATTTGCATATTTTACGCAAATTATATATTATGCATTTTTGCGAAGGATTGCAAAGGAGAAAAAACAAAGCCACGTTAAAAATAAATCAATTGAGAAAAATGCTTATGAGTCATATGTTACCATGCCCGGCGATGATACTGTTTATAATGTGTCAGGGTTTGATGCAAATCTCCTATTGCCTGATGAGGATGTATATAAACCCAAGAAGAAAATTACACCCAAGTCTAAAGGATTAGATAATTTTATGGATAAAGATTTAGATAAAGTTGCTAAAAGGGGCGAAGAGCGTTGAAGATTGCGATAGTAACCGATACCCATTTTGGTGCCAGAAACGATAATCAAAATTTCAATGAATATTTCTATAAATTTTATGAGAACATTTTTTTCCCTACGTTGAAAGAACGTGGAATTAAAACCTGTGTTCACATGGGAGATGTTGTTGATCGGCGCAAATTTATTTCATATAGAATTGCTAATGATTTTCGTAAGCGTTTTATCAGTAAATTTCAACAGGATAAAATCAACTTACATATTATCATAGGCAACCATGACACTTATTATAAGAATACTAATGAAGTAAATTCTATGGAAGAACTTGTTGGGCAGGACAGGTTTAAGATTTATACAAATCCAGAAGTAGTAGAGTTTGATGACGTTCCGATTCAGTTTATCCCTTGGATTAACTCTGGTAACTATGATGAATCTATGGCAGCATTATCACGTTCTCCGGCTGAGATTGCTATGGGTCATCTAGAGATTGATGGTTTTGAAATGCATAAGGGTGGCCACAGACACGAAGGTTCCTATAATACAGAGATGTTTAACAGATTTGATATTGTGATGAGTGGTCATTTTCACCACAAGTCAGATAATGGTCATGTCTACTACCTTGGCACACCATATGAGATTTACTGGAATGACTGGCAAGACCCCAAGGGTTTTCATATCTTTGACACAGAAACAAGAGAACTAGAACGTATTGTAAATCCATATACTTTGTTTGAAAAGATTTACTATGATGACATAAGTATTGATTATAGTAAACATGACTTTGGTAAGTATAAAGAAAAGTATGTAAAGTTAGTTGTTGTCAATAAAAAAGACTTTTATGGGTTTGACCAGTTTGTTGATAAGTTATTGAAAGCAGATGCACACGAAGTAAAAATTATAGAGGACTTCTCTGATCTAGATGCTGAAAATGTATCTGATGATATTGTAGAGAATACCGAAGATACGATGACGTTACTAAGTAAGTATATCGATGAATTAGATGTTGATTTAGAAAAAGATAGACTGAAAAATAAAATGCGAGAGCTGTATACAGAGGCACAGGATTTAGAACTTTGATAATTTTTAAGCATGTGAGGTGGAAAAACTTTCTTTCTACTGGTAATAATTTTACAGATATACAATTAGATAGAAATCCAACGACACTTATTGTAGGAGAGAACGGTTCAGGCAAGTCAACTATTCTGGATGCTTTATGTTTTGGTCTATTCGGTAAGCCATTTCGTTCCATTAACAAACCTCTTCTCGTAAATTCTGTAAATAATGCTAACTGTGTAGTTGAGGTTGAATTTGAAATTGGATCAAAGCAAATCAAAGTGGTGCGTGGTATCAAACCAAATGTCTTTGAAATATATCTTAACGGAAAGATGTATAACCAAGATGCAAATGTAAGAGACTATCAAAAGTATCTGGAACAGCAAATACTAAGACTCAACTATCGAAGCTTTACTCAGGTTGTCATTCTTGGGTCATCCACGTTCATTCCCTTTATGCAATTGAAGGCTCGACACCGTAGAGAGGTTGTCGAAGAGATACTTGATATTCAGATATTCTCTATTATGAATTTGTTGTTAAAACAAAAACTAAAAGATATTTTTAATGATTTAAGGGAGCTTGATTATGAAATAGATTTAGTTGAAGAAAAAATATCACTTCAACAAAAATATATTTCTGAAATGAAAGAAAATAAAAAGAAACTTCTTATTGAGAAAAGTGTTTTAGTCAACGGTAATGAAGAAGAAATATTTAAGCGACAAGCAGAAATCGATTTACTCAATAAAGAAAATGATGAGTTAATTGCAAGCATAGATGATAAAACTTCTCTGGATAATAAGTTATCCAAACTAAATGATATAAAATCTACACTCTTGGAAAAACACAGAACACACAGTAGACTAATTGGTTTCTTTGAAAAGAATCAAGATTGTCCTACCTGTCAACAACATATTGATGAAAACTTTAAAGATGATATGATAACTAGCAAACAAAAAGAAGTTGATAAGTTAACTTCTGGAATTGATGAGTTAGGAGAAGAGCTTAATAAAACAAATGTTCGATTTAAAGAGATTGCTAATATATCGAAAAAGATTAGAGACAATGAAGTACATGTCGCAAAAGATAAAAGCAGTGTAGATCAGTTAAAAAAATTCAATACGACTCTACAAAAAGAGATAGAAGAATTGAGTAGTGGTGAGGTGCATAAAAGTGATTATGAAAAACTGAAAAAACTAAAAACATCATTGACAGGTACATCGAGCCAAAAATCAAAATTAAAAGAGGAACAGATATATTCCGAAGCAGTGAGAAGTATGCTAATGGACACAGGTATCAAGACCAAGATCATCAAGCAGTATCTTCCTATCATGAATAAGTTGATAAATACATATTTAACCTCTATGGAGTTTTACGTCAACTTCACTCTTGATGAAAACTTCAATGAAACAATTAAGTCACGTTATCGTGATGAATTTACATATGCATCATTTAGTGAAGGTGAAAAGATGCGAATTGACCTTGCACTACTCTTTACATGGAGAGCAGTTGCAAAGATGAAAAATAGTACTAATACTAATTTGCTTATTCTGGATGAAATATTCGATAGCTCTTTGGATGGTACAGGTACAGATGAATTTCTAAAGATTCTTAATACCTTGGGTGATGAAAATGTGTTTGTGATTAGTCATAAACAGGACGCACTTGCAGATAAGTTTATGAGCACAATTAGGTTTGAGAAGATAAAAAACTTTAGTCATTTATCTAATTCATATAGTTATATGAAGTAGTGGAAAATTGATATGCCTAATAAGATTAAAATTAAGATAAAAGACGATTATATCAAGACTCAAAAATTTGTCAAAAAAATGCTAACGGAAAATAAAGAACACTTTTCTTTAGTTATTGATGAGATGAAAATATTTGATAATTATCCTCACATGCAAATGACGAATTCAAGTTCAGATGGTGATTGTCATTATTTGCAACTTTTATGTTTGGAAGCACAACCAAAGAAAATATTAGAGATTGGTACTTGGTGTGGTAAGTCTGCGTACTATCTAGCCGTTGCAAGTAATTATTTTCAACGAAATTTAGATTTACCTATCACTGATTTTTGTCAAGTACATACCGTAGATGATAACGATAGATTTGTTACCATAGAAGAATACGGAAAGATTACGAAAAGTATTATTCCATATCCAAATATACATAGTTTAGATTTTTGGAAGGTTAATACTGAGAATAATTTTGATTTTGTTTTTGTTGATGCGTACATAAATGATAAAGATTGCAAAAATATATTTGAATTAACTTCAGACAATTTCTGGTTTGCTACTCATGATTACTATAATCATGATCTTGAAAGGTGTAAGGGATTTATAGCTATATGGAATATGCTCTTATATGCAAAGAGACTTGAAAAACAAGGCACTGCTAAGTATAAACACACACTATATACACCAAATAGAGATTTTATTAAAACTGGATTTGAAATACCAGATGAGTTAGATTTTGGATATGGCAATTTAAATACATGCATTGCTGCGATTAAGTTTGAGAAAGTATCGGATGGAGATTAAGCACCATAGACTTTTTCCAACACTGGTTTCAGAGTTTACAGATTTTGAACATCATGAAGAAATGAAAGAAGTGTTTTGGAAAAATCATGAGCGGCATGCATTTAAAGATGATCCATATATAGCTGCTCCACCAGAACATTTTGGAATGATTTTATCTCATGCAGATGAAGAATTGGGTCCACTATTTGATAATGTTGTTGCTTGTGCAAAGGGTTATGTTAATGAATTGGGAGCAGATCATGATTCATATTTCTATTCCATTGTAAAAAGTTTTGTATCTACAAATGATCTTCATACAAATAATGGGCCACATAGACATGGTGACGCTCATATATCTTTTATCTATTATATTAATGTTCCCAAATATATAAATCAAAAATTATGTATGCATGATACCACTCGACACAGGTATGAGCCCTTTGAAGGGTTTTCAATGACACAAAAAACAGAAGAACAACCTTGGACAGATGTAAATTGTACTCTTTGGTCTTTTGATGCGAAAGAGGGAACTACAATTATTTTTCCAAGCAATCTTACACACTCTACTGCATTTTGTGATTATCGTGATGAAGACATTACTCAGGTATTTGACAAGAACATTAACGATCTATCTGAACTAAAACAGATGAGAGTATCGATGTCAGGTGATATAATTCTCACATCAAAACAACCAAATAAAAATGCTCTTGGATTGCAGCCAACGACTTTTTGGAGACATTATGGGTAAACGATCTGATTTTGAACGTAAACCTAGAGATTTCTATCCTACACCATTAGAAGCAGTGGAGCCATTAATTCCACACTTGAATGGGCAGTTTACATTCACAGAGCCTTGTGCTGGTAATGGTGTGTTGGTTGATCATCTGGAATCAAATGGCGGACACTGCACATGGGCAAGTGACATAGAACCACAAAAAGATGGAATTATCTCTATGGATTATTCTGAACTTAGTGATAAACATACGTTTTCCAATTACATAATTACTAATCCGCCATGGGATAGAACCATTCTGCATCCTATGATTGAACATTTTTCTGATTTAATTCCAACTTGGCTATTGTTCGATGCAGATTGGATGCACACAAAACAAAGTAGACCATATCTACAATATCTACATAAGGTTGTGAGTGTAGGTAGAATTAAGTGGTTTGGAAATATGACAGGTAAGGATAATTGTGCTTGGTATCTTTTTGATGCACAAACACCACCAATTATGGGTACATTTTTTTATGGAAGAATATAATGGCAATATACAAACTAATTGAAAATACAAGTCTCTCTCTTACCATACCTATTGAGAAGTGTAGTGAGGATTTAGACAGGCAAGAGTTGAAAGACAATCTTATTGAGACTATGAAGGACTATCAGGGTATTGGATTGTCTGCGAATCAGTGTGGTGTTATAGAACGTGCTTTTGTTATGTACTCTGATATAAACAAGAGAGAAATCATATCATGTTTCAATCCCAAGATTATACGATACAGTGAGGACACAACTCTGATGGATGAAGGTTGTCTTACCTATCCCGGCCTATGGTTAAAGGTCCGGCGCCCTGTACACATATCGTGTTCGTTTGAGGATGAGAACGGAGAAGTATCAGAAGTTGAAATGTATGGCCTCGAATCAAGGATATTCCAACATGAATACGATCACATGGAAGGAACAAACTTTACAAAGCAAGTAAGCAAGCTCAAGCTGCAAAGAGGACTCAAACGAGTTCTGAAGGTCGATAAACGCAAAAAACTGTTGCAAAAAAGTCACACTTTGTAGAAAAAGACAAAAATCGCCATCAATCCACTAAATAGTGTTTGACATATCCTAGCCCATATGGTACTGTTAGACATGATGAAAAACAAAACCACACTTGCAAAGCTTCTCTCCGAAGAGGATATTTTCGTTGTCCATAAGAAGATGGAAACGGCATACTTCAATTCAAAGACTCGTGAACTAGGTCTTCCCATCTGGAAAGATGAGGAGATGACCCCAGCGATTTATGACCTTATGGTTGGTCATGAGATTGGTCACGCTCTATGGACGCCTCTGGACATGCTCGAGGATGCTGCGGTTCGTAAGATTGATCACAGTTTCGTAAACATTCTTGAAGATGCTCGTATCGAGAAATTTGTTAAACGCAAATATGCTGGTATGGTTGGTGTTTTCAAACGTGGATATAATGAGTTGGTTGTTAAAGATTTCTTTGGCACTAACGGTAAGGATGTCAACTCTTTCAATTTGATTGATCGTATCAATCTGTTCTTCAAAGGTAATTCTGATGTTACTTTTTCTGATGAAGAAAAGGTTTGGGTAGATCGGGCTGCAAGTACTGAAACTCCTGCTGAGGTTCTTGACCTTGCAGAAGAGCTCTACAAGTGGATGGAAGAAAACGAATCAGAAACCGACAATCACAATTCTGGTGAAGAAGGTGAGGAAGGTGATTCCTCTGATGAGAATGGTGGTGCCTCTGATGAGAATGGTGGTGCCTCTGGTGAAGATGGTGATGAAGAAACTGGTGAAGGAAAGCCTTCTGCTGGTGATGAGAAAGGTGAAGAAGATGGAAATGATGCTCCTGCTGGTGGTGTTGGTGACGATGGCAACGATGACGCTGATGGCGATGCCAAAGTTGAAGAAGGCGAAAGTTCTGAAGTAGGTGGAAAGAATTCCTCTGGCAGTGGTTCTGTTCCAAAAGCAACCACTGATGCTTCTACTAAAGCTGGTATGGATGCCCTTCTGGACAAGTCTGCTAATGATCGGTCATATGGTCGAATTCCTAAAGTTAATCTCTCTGAAATAATTCTTTCTTACAAGGAAGTGATTGAAGAATTTGATGTGGCATGGAATGAAGGTAAGAAAAGTAATGGAACTCTTTTTTGGGACGAAACTCTAAAAGAGTTAGAAGCTCTCAGGAATGATAACAAGAAAACCATTGCTTACATGGTCAAAGAATTTGAGATGAAGAAGTCTGCCGACGCCTATGCTCGGGCTGCTACTTCAAAAACTGGTTCTTTGGATATGGGTAAATTACACACTTACAAATACAATGAAGACCTGTTCAAGAAAGTAACTACTCTGCCCGGTGCTACAAACCACGGTATGGTTATGGTTGTTGATTGGTCTGGTTCCATGTGTGAGAACCTTAAAGGAACGATTGCTCAGTTGTTCAATTTGATCTGGTTCTGTCGCCGGACAAAAATTCCTTTTGAGGTATTTGCGTTCTCTGATGCTTATGGTCGAGATCAGTATGGTCGCCCGCTGCCTACGCCTGCAAAGAACAAGGCATTTAAGGCAGGAGATATTGCTCTGAGTAATTTTAAATTGCTTAACTTCTTCTCAAGCAATATGACTCTTACTGAAGAAAACAAGATGATGCACAGCCTCACAATGACAGCTGTCAGATATTCTCGTACCTATCGGGATTGGAAACTTTCGGGATATCCCTACACCGAACCTAATAATATGCGGTTGGGTGGAACACCTCTTAACGATTCAATCATTGCGATGATGGATTATGTTCCTAAGTTTAAAGCTGACAGTGGTGTACAGAAAGTCAATACAGTGTTTTTGACAGATGGTGCATCAAACTCTCTTGCCGGTGTTTGGGACTATCACTTAAATACTGAAACTGGTGAGTACAAAGAAATTACCAAGACTTTTTCAAATCGGTTTGCCCGTGATACCATTTCGGTTATCACTGATCCAGTAACAAATAAGTCTTATGAATTCAAAGCAGAAGATAATGTTACGAATGAGTTGATCAAGATTCTGAAAAATCGTGTTTATGATATGAATGTAATCGGGTTCTTTATTGCTGGTTCTGGTAAGTCTGGTCGAGTTGATAAACGGACACTTCAGTATCTTCTAGGAACGTATGATCGTGACATTATCATGGAAAAGGTAAAGTTCATTAATAAGAATAAGTATCTTGCATTGGATTCTCTTGGGTATGATGAGTACTATGTACTGCCCGGTGGTTCAAGTCTTGATGTTGAAAATGCTGGTCTTGATGATGAACTGGTTGGTGCTTCCAAGGCTAAACTCAAGTCTGCCTTCGGTAAGTCGATGAAGGGTCGAATTTCAAGTCGCCAGTTGCTTAACAAATTTGTTAAGTTGGTTGCCTAATTTTTGCCTTGACAAAGTACGTTTAGTATGTTAGCATGTATATATGATGAGAAATGAAAAGGATTGAATATGTATCTCTCACCTCGTAAGAAACAGTTTGTTGATATTGCCGCTAAAATGTTCGGTGATGGTGCAACGATTACGAAAGCAATGACAAAGGAAGCTGCTGCAAAAGCAGGTGTTCCCTTTCCCACATGGTTTCGGAAAGCGTGTTCTGTTGGTTACAATGCGTATAAATTGCCTAGTGAGGATAGTGCTTCTGCTGCTCCTATTACTGCTGCCCCTGAGAATGCTGAGGCATCAGTTGTTAATTTGGTTGCATCCAATATGGAAAAACAAAACTTGATTCCTGCTGCGTTTGAAGGGTTCGTACCTTGGGGCAATTTCTCCACGATTGAGAAAGTTGTCAAGTCTGGAATGTTCTATCCTATCTTTGTTACTGGTCTGTCTGGTAACGGTAAGACTCTGATGATCGAACAGGTCTGTGCCAAACTCAACAAGGAACTCATTCGGGTGAACATTACCATCGAAACTGATGAGGATGATTTGCTTGGTGGTTTTCGGTTGGTCAATGGTGAAACCAAGTTTGTTCCCGGCCCTGTGATCGAAGCAATGGAACGGGGTTGCACTCTGCTCCTTGATGAGTGTGATCTAGGTTCAAACAAGTTGCTTGCCCTACAGCCTGTCCTTGAGGGCAAAGGTGTGTTCCTCAAGAAGATCAACAAGTGGGTCACTCCTAAAGAGGGCTTCAATGTGATGGCCACTGCCAATACTAAAGGTAAGGGTTCTGAAGATGGACGGTTCATTGGAACCAACATTCTCAACGAAGCTTTCCTAGAGCGGTTTGCGATTACGATTGAACAGCCCTACGCTTCGGTTGGTACTGAAACCAAGATTATCAAGGCAGCCATGAAGAAGTATGGTGCTGAGGATAATGAGTTTGCTACTAACCTAGTCACTTGGGCTGATGTGATCCGTAAGACCTTCTTTGATGGTGGTGTCGATGAAGTCATCTCTACTCGCCGGTTGGATCACATTGTAAAAGCCTTTGCCATCTTTGGTGATAAAATGAAGGCGATTGAACTGTGTGTCGCTCGGTTCGATGAGGATACTAAGGAATCCTTCCTTGACCTCTACACCAAGATTGATGCTGGTATCAATGTCGGTGAGGAGTCTGAGGTTCCTAACCCTTTACGAGAAGGTGTTGATACGGAAAACGCCTTCTAAAAAAGTTGTGTATAGGGGTTGAAATTTAAAAATTAATCCCTATATATAATAGTACAGATGGCGATTCGTAAGTCCATCGAAGGGAGTTTTGGTTGGTTCTCCTTAAAAACCAACCACTAACCGCACCGCCTTATTGGGGTGCATAACGCAATCTTGCTTTTATAAGGAGATGAAAAATGGTAAGAAACGCATTAACACTACTCGACAACTTTAATCAACTAACCCCCTATGCCGTAGGATTCGATAGAGTATTTGATACACTCAATCGGTATGTGGATAACAATGTCAATTCCACAGGGTTTCCGCCTTACAACATTCGGAAAGAAGGTGAATATAACTATGTCATTGAGATGGCATTGGCGGGCTTCGGTAAAAAAGATATCGAAGTAGAAGTTGCTGATGGTACACTTTCAGTTCGATCTGTAAAAGAAAATTCAGATGATGACTCTGCTGTGTACCGTGGAATTTCGTATCGTAAATTTGAACGCAAGTTTACTCTTGCAGATGATCTCGTTGTGAACGATGCGAAGTTGGACAATGGTATGCTCAATATTGATATTGAGCGAGTTGTTCCAGAAGAGAAAAAACCTCGCTTGATTTCGGTGAAGTGATATGAGGGTGGTAACAATAACTTATATAATTCCTCTTTGACCCGAAAGGGTCATATAGAATTCTCTTAAAAAATGGAAAAGGGAGTTGACTTTGACTCCCTTTTCCTCTATTATCTTAATATGAAACAAATGAAATACAAATATGATGAGGATAAAGCGTTATCCGAATTGAAAAAATACATCGACTCAACATATGATGAACACTACAGTAAGAATAGGTTTCAAGCTACAGAGTTCATTATAGACGGTGGACATGGTGAAGGTTTCTGTATCGGCAACATCATGAAATACGCACAACGATATGGAAAGAAGGGTGGAAAGAACAGAAGTGACTTGCTAAAAGTAATTCACTATGGTATTATCGCTCTACACATTAACGAACTTGAAAGTAAATGATGAATGAAATTGATAGATTGGAATTTCTAGTTGAAGAGATTGGTATTCTGAGAACTAGAGTAACAGGCCATGGAACAGGGCATTACAATACTACCATTAATGTTCTGCAAAGCAGAGTGGAAGAAGTGAAGGAGAAAATAAAGAATGAGACTTAGTAATGAAACGGTTGCTGTATTGAAGAACTTTTCTTCAATAAATCAGAACCTTGTGATAAAAGCGGGCAATGAAATTAGTACAATGTCTGCTATGAAAAATATAGTTGCCAAGGCAGATGTCAAAGAAACCTTTCCTCAAGACTTTGCCATCTATGATCTAAATGAATTTCTTGCTGCATTATCTCTCTTTGATAAACCAGATTTGGATTTCAAAGATGATTTTGTGAGTATTACACAGGAAAATTCTTCTGGTAAATTTCTGAAATATTGGTACTCTGATCCATCAGTTGTAACTACTCCGACAAAGGATATTACCATGCCGGAGTGCGAAGTGAGGTTTTCATTTGCCAATACTGTTCTGTCAGATGTACAAAAGGCAGCTGCTGTTATTGGTGCTCCAGACATGGTTCTAGAAGCAATGTCAGTCGGTAAAGCTATTCTAAAAGTAACTGACAAGAAAAACTCCACTGCAAATGATTATGGAGTTGGTATTGATGTTACTAATGCTGATGGAAAAGATGTTCCATATAAGTTTTGGTTTAAGGTTGAAAATCTAAAACTCATGTCTGGTGAATATGATGTTGAAGTCTCCTCAAAAAGTATCAGTCATTTTGTGAATGGGAAAAATGATATCCAGTATTGGATTGCACTGGAACCAGAATCATCTTACGATGCTTAATTTGAGGAATTTATATTATGGAAAACTTTTTGTGGGTGGAAGAATACCGCCCAGTGGATGTGCAGTCGTGTGTTCTGCCAAAAGAATTACAGGAAACTTTTTCTGAGTTTGTAGAACAAGGGTATGTCCCAAATCTAATACTGTCGGGCGGGCCCGGCGTTGGTAAAACAACGATTGCCAAAGCAGTTCTGAGTGAACTTGGTTCAACCTATATGATGATCAATGGCTCTGAAGAGTCAGGTATTGATGTACTGCGAACCAAGATCAAAAACTTTGCGTCTACTGTGTCTCTGCATGGTGGGCGTAAGTATATCATTCTGGATGAAGCAGACTATCTAAATCCACAGTCAACTCAACCAGCCCTGCGTGGGTTTATGGAAGAGTTTCATAAGAACTGTGGCTTTATTCTAACGTGTAATTACAAAAATCGATTGATTGAGCCTCTACACTCTCGTTGTAGTGTGGTAGATTTTGTTATACCTAAATCACAGAAACCTAAACTTGCAACAAACTTTTTGAAACGAGTTGAAGGTATACTGGAACAAAATGCTATCAAGTATGATGAGAGAGTTGTTGCCGAAGTTATCAATAAACACTTTCCTGATTGGAGAAGAGTACTAAATGAATTACAGAGGTATTCATCTTCGGGTAGTATTGATGCTGGAATATTGGTAAATATATCAGAGGTAAATATAAGAGAACTCATGCACTCCATGAAAAACAAGGAGTTTACTAATGTTCGTAAATGGGTTGTTGAAAACCTTGACAATGATCCTAGTCGCTTGCTTCGTAGGATTTATAATAGTTTGTATGACCATGTTGATAATTCTAGTATCCCCCATGTTGTTATTATATTGGGCGAGTATCAATATAAAGCAGCTTTTGTTGCGGATCAAGAAATCAATATGCTTGCTTGTCTCACGGAGATCATGGCGAGGGCGAAGTTTAAATGATCGAAGTTCTTGACAATGTTTTAGAATTACATAACGCAATATTGGTTGATGATGCAGTCAGGAAATTATCATGGAACTACTATTACAGTTCTGAACCAACTAAACCAAATAAACACTGGCACGTTCTGTGCGGTCACAATGAGGGAGAATGTGTGGCTGCTGGATATGATTGGGCTCATTATATTTTTAAGGCTGCAAAGAGAAAATTAGATCGTGTTGACTCTTTTGATTATGAGAGAATTTATTGCAATGCTCACACGTTTGGTATAGAACCACATCTTCATGTCGATGATGGTCAGTTTACTATGATATATTATCCTATACTGGATTGGAAACCAGAGTGGGGTGGTGGGACATTGATTAAAGATAAGCTGGTAGATTATGTTGGAAACAGGTTAGTTATTTTTGATGCAGATTACCCACATAAGGCTATGTCTATATCCAGAGAGTGTTACGATTTAAGAACAAACGTGGTTTTTAAGTGTCATGTATGAATTAAAAGATTATCTTAATGCAATAAATTATACAAAAGAACCTCTTTTGGATGGTGAAGATGAGCAGTGGGAGAAGAAATACCCCTCGTTTATTGTAAATAAGTGCGTAGCTCCCTTCCAAGATACCCTTATGTTGGTGAATGAGATTAATCAACTACATCATCTTGACAAGAAACTTCAATTTGACTTTTTACTAAATAGTCTACGGAAAAGGAAAAGATACACTCCTTGGATGAAGGCGAAGAAATTAAAAAATCTAGAGTATGTTAAAGAGTTTTATGGATACAATAATGAAAAGGCAAAGATTGCTCTTGATATACTAAGTGATGAACAGATTTCCGCTATAAAACAAAAGTTAAATAAAGGTGGAAGAAATGGAAGAAGTTAGTTGGACACAGGAGCAAATGTTAGAAGTCAGTCTCAAAGAGCCTGATGACTTTCTAAAAGTACGAGAGACTCTATCTCGTATTGGTGTTGCTTCTAGAAAAGAAAGAAAACTATATCAATCCTGTCATATATTACACAAGCAGGGACGATACTATATTGTCCACTTCAAAGAGCTCTTTGCTCTTGATGGCAAGAAAACTAATCTTACAGAGAATGATATAGCAAGACGTAATACCATTGCTGGTCTGTTGAAAGATTGGGGTTTGATTGATGTGTTAGGTAATGCAGAACCTGCTGCTCCTTTGAGTCAAATTAAAGTTTTGTCGTTTAGAGAAAAAGAAGAATGGATTCTAGAAACAAAATACAATATTGGTAAAAAGAAAGATTGACTTTTTATCATAAAGGTGATATAACTATATAATGCAATTTTACACTAATGTTCTTCAATACGGAAACAACCTTTTAATTCGTGAAGTAAAAAATGGGGTTCGTGGTAATCGCAGAGTTAGATACGAACCAACTCTCTTTGATCTGGTAAAGACAAGAGAGGATACCGGCTATAAAACTTTAGATGGTCGTTCCGTTTTACCCCACAAATTTGACTGCATCAAAGACGCAAAGGCTTGGATTGAGACTAGATCAAACCAATCTGATATTGTCTTTGGTAACACACAATACCCTTACTGCTGGATTGCAGATGAATATCCAGACAGAATTGAATGGGATTTAGATCAACTTCTGTTGATCACAATTGATATTGAGGTTGAATGTGAAAATGGTTTTCCAAAACCAGAAGATGCAGCAGAGCCACTCCTGTCTATCACTGTCAAGAACCACCAGACTAAACGCATTGTTGTTTGGGGTATCGGTGAGTTTAATACAGACCGTGAAGACGTAACCTATGTGCAATGTGAAAGTGAAGTACATCTACTCAAGGAGTTTCTATCATTTTGGGAAACTCACACTCCTGATATTATCACAGGCTGGAACACTGAGTTCTTTGATATTCCTTATCTCTGCAATCGTATCAAGAACGTATTTGATGAGGATGAAGTAAAACGTCTATCACCTTGGAAAAACGTATTTGATCGTCAGGTATATCAGATGGGTCGGCAACATCAGGTTTACACTCTGGATGGTATTGCTGCACTTGATTACTTTGATCTGTATCGTAAGTTTACATACACCAATCAAGAGTCCTATCGTCTGGATCACATCGCATTTGTGGAACTAGGTGAACGCAAGGACGGTAATCCCTATGATACCTTTCGGGATTGGTACACAAAAGACTATCAGTCATTTATCGAATACAATATCAATGATGTGGAATTGGTTGACAAGCTTGAAGACAAGATGAAGTTAATCGAACTATGCTTGACGATGGCATATGATGGTAAGGTTAACTTTACGGATGTTCTTGGTACTGTGCGCTATTGGGACATTGTTATATACAACCATTTGCGTGAGAAAAACCTCGTCATTCCACAGAAGACAGAACGTGAAAAGTCAGAAAAGTTTGAGGGTGCGTATGTAAAAGACCCACAGGTGGGTATGCATAAGTGGGTTATGTCGTTTGACCTTAACTCACTATACCCTCATTTGATTATGCAGTATAATATCTCACCAGAAACTTTGGTAAATGGCGGAGGCAAACCAGTTGAAGGAATGGTTGATAAAATTCTGGATGGTGTAATGGTAAATAGTACAGAATATTGCATGACCCCGAATGGTGCCTTCTTTCGCAAGGACAAACGAGGGTTTCTGCCGGAACTAATGGAGGGCATGTATAATGATCGTGTCAAATATAAAAAACTTATGCTCGACGCTCAGCAGTCGTATGAATACACTAAGGATAAGAAATACCTCAAGGATATCTCAAGATACAACAACATCCAGATGGCGAAGAAGATTTCTCTCAACAGTGCTTATGGTGCAATTGGTAACAATTGGTTTCGCTATTTCGATCTTATGGTTGCTACAGCAATCACTACGTCTGGTCAATTATCTATTAGGTGGATTGAGAAAAGTTTTAACATATATCTTAACAAAATTCTTGGAACCCATGATAAAGATTACATTATTGCCTCTGATACCGATTCGCTTTATATCACGTTTGACGCACTGGTTAATAAAGTGTTTGGAGAGAGAAAGGAAACTAAGTCTATTATCAAATTCTTGGACCGTGTTGCAAAAGAGAAGCTGGAACCATTTATTGGCAAAAGTTATCAGGCTCTTTCTGACGTAACAAACGCATATGAACAAAAGATGGAAATGGGTCGTGAGGCAATTGCTGACAAGGGTGTATGGACCGCTAAGAAACGATACATTCTAAATGTTCACAACATGGAGGGTGTGGAGTATGCAGAGCCCAAACTCAAGATTATGGGAATCGAAGCGGTTAAGTCAAGCACTCCTGCTCCTTGCAGAGAGAAACTAAAAGAGGCTCTCAAGATTATTATGAGTGGAACTGAGAAAGAGCTAAATACCTTTATACAAGATTTTCGTGAGGAGTTTATGTCTTTGCCACCAGAGGATATTGCATACCCAAGATCAGTAAACGGCGTTTCAAAATACACAGACAACACACAAAGCACCTATGATCTTTCAAGTGGAGAGAAGGTAGAGTATGGCTTCTTTAAATCACGAGCACCAATCCATGTCAAGGGTGCAATTCTGTATAACCACCTTGTCGAGAAGAACAAACTGGCAAACAAGTATCCTTACATACAGGAAGGCGATAAGCTAAAATTCATATATCTGAAAGAACCAAATGCATATCAGTCTAGTGCATTTTCATTTATAACTTTTATGCCAAAGGAACTTGACTTACATAGAATGATTGATTATAATACACAATTCGAGAAGTCTTTTATCGAACCTTTGAAGTTTATCACAGATAAGATTCATTGGGCTATCGATGGAAGTTTTGGTTCACAAGGAACACTTGAGGATTTCTTTTGAGATATTTCAGATACACATTAGATGATTTGAAAGAATCATCAGATCGTAAACTATTCACATACATCTCGTTCTTTGCGGGCGGTGGTGGTTCATCATGCGGTTACAAACTTGCTGGTGGAGATTGCCGTTTTGTGAATGAGTTTCAACAGGTCGCAGTGAATACCTATCTTGAGAACTGGCCAAACACTCCACACATCTGTGGTGATATTAAAGATGTCACTGGTAAACAGATTATGGAGATGACAGGTTTGAAAGTAGGAGAACTTGATATACTTGATGGTTCGCCACCTTGCCCTCCCTTTTCCATGTCAGGAACAAAACAAGCAGGTTGGGGTCAAGAAAAAACTGCGTATGGTATGAAACAGAAGAACATCGAAGATTTGACATGGGAACAAATTCGCATTGCTGGTGAGATGAAACCTAAAGTTATTGTGTGTGAAAATGTCAAAGGCCTTACGATGGACTATGCTCGACAACATCTTACTCGTATGGTAAATGACTTTGAAGCATTGGGTTATACAACTGTGTGGAAAGTTCTTAAAGGACAGTATCATGGTGTTCCTCAAAAGAGAGAAAGAGTGTTTATTGTATCAGTCAGAAATGATGTGCTAGATGCTATTGGTTTACCGTTCATGTTACTTGAAAGTTCTGTGTATCCACAACCAGAAAGAGATGTTGCAACAATAGAAAATGCTATTGGTGATCTCAGACTTGATAATGAAAATCGTGTGGAGGCACATGAGTTGGTTGAGATAATGAAGAAGGGTGCGAAGTGGAAGTGGTTAAAAAGACTTCCAAAGAATCCAGATAGAGTTGTGTCTGTGGGAGATGACGTTGTGGGCCCGTGGTATGATAAGGTGATTGCACACAGACGAAAGTGGAAAAAATCTATACCAGAAAGAAAGAGTTCATTTTTTCAATCTCGTAGAGTTCCTTGGAACCAAGCAAGCCATACTCTTTCGGAGCAAGGATTACAAACCTCATTGGCAGTCCATTTGCATCCAGAGGAAGATCGGGTGTTCACCACCAAAGAATCCAAACGGATTATGACGTTACCAGAGGATTATATCCTCACAGGAACATTGAATGAGAAATTGGCTCGCCTAGGATTAATGGTAGCACCGATATGTATGAAGGGCGTGGCAGAAAAAATCTATGAAAATATATTAAAACCTTATAACGAAAAAGGAAATTAAGAAGATTTTTTTGAAAAGTGACTTGCTAAAAAGTTATATATAGTATATTATAATAATAATTCATCAGCAATCATGCACAAGGTGAATTATCGTTTTATCAACAGGACGGCTTAATTGCTAAAATATCCATTGATAAGACAGTCATAACGATAGGAGAAATCAAATGGCACATCCAGCGATAAACATTCAGTATCAAGAAGCTGAAATCAACCCATACAGAACACTACAACAAGATTTAGATTTGTGGGAAAGTTCTGATCCAAAAAACTTTCAATTAGCAAAAAACTTAGTAAAAGACAAAAATCCAACTGGTGTGGATTGGAATGGTCTTGGAGATACTTGGCAAGAATTTTGTGATAGCTCAAGCACTATGCCCGTGGATAAACTTATAAAAGACATGGAGGCACAAAGACCTTTTGACCCTAACCATCTACTAAAAATGATTAAAAACTCAGGTGGGGTGTTCAGTCATGTAAAGGCAGGTGCTGTTGATAGAGCAGTAAGACCAGATGGTTCTTCTAATGTTTGGGATCATTGGCATACTGCATTATTTGCTAAACTTGCTGGTGTATCACATTTACAAACATCTACTAAGGTACATGAACAGAAAACTTTAGAAGAGTGTCGTTCAGAAGAGCGAGATTTGTTTGATGATAAAAATGCTCACAGTTTAAGAGTAGGAATGGAGAAGGTACACGAACATCAGGTTTTACGAATGAAAAACTCTAATCAAGCCAAATTTGATCCAGACGTTGCAATATCTAAAATATTTGAGGAATTGCACATAACCGCAACTGGTAAAAAAACATCCTACACTAGAATTGATGGACTAATGAAAATCAAGGAATCTCGTAAGATGTGGCAAAATCATCTTATGAGTTCTCAAAATGCTGATAAGCAATTGAAACTCATCTTACGAATGTGGACTGAAGTGTTTCCAAGAGAAAAGATAGATGCGACTTTGACTGAAGCACTAACTTTTGGAATGATTACATTTGCTGATGTTGACACTTTGACTGTTGCAAATTGGAAAAAGTATTTTGAGGCACAAAGGGATGCTGGACGTTTTACTAAAATGTCAGAGTATGGCAGGTCTGCTAACAAAATGAAACATAAGAGTAAACAGTCTCTTGCATTGTTTTTAATATATGAGTGGAATGAGTGGGCATTTAAAACACCTAGTGTTGGTAGAAGTAAAAGACCAATCACCACTGCAAAGGCAGTAACAGCATTTAATCAAGTGATGCCTGAGAAATTTGTAAACTCTGTATGGAAACAAGCTTCAGGCAAACAAAAGGTACAATGTGGTGAATGTGGTCATGCATGGGAAGAAAAGATCGCAGCATGATAATAATGGTGGGCGGGCCCCCAACCTCTGGAAAATCAACACTAACAAGAAGTATCATTAGTGAATTGGGTTCGGCAGAAGATGTCGAACCCATGAAGCTATTCCCATGTGAGAAATATGGAGATATTCTTGTTGTTGGCCGTTATCCAGAGGGTGAAACCTTTGGTGGAACTGATCGACTTTCCTATGGAACAATATCTAAATTTCGTGACTTTATAGATCAAGAAGCTCCTAAACATAAGCATATTCTGATAGAAGGGGATAGATTTTTCCGTTCAACTGATATTGAATGGTTACTTGACAATCATGAAGCAAGAGTTTATATTCTTACTGTTAGTTTAGAAGAGGAAAAACGCAGACATATTGAACGTCAAGATACTCAAAATGAGAAGTGGTTACAGGGTCGCCGAAGTCAGATTTCAAACATACAAACAAACTTTATGTTGATGGGTAGACTTAATATTCATCAAAACGAGACTCTAGAGGACAGCGAAAGTATAAGACTTGACATAAATTCTTTTCTGACTAAATAGTACAATAGTAAATGGAGAATTTGGATGCCACTTCAGCAATATGTTCGTCAGCTGCGGCCACGCAATGAGTCGTATGTTCCTCATATAGATAAAGTTCAGAACCTTTTAACTGAGGCTGATACTGGTAAAGCTACAAAATCAGAACAAGCAATTGTCGTTGCTTATAATATGAAAAAAGGTATGTCAGAAGAAGAGGCATACAAAAAAGGCGGTATACCAGATGCAGAATGGGAAAAGGTTGATGACAGTTTAAAAGCTGACGGTAAAGCAATTGTAGCTTCTATGGAAGATGTTGGTAATTATCTTATCCATTATGGTAGAGGTAGTGCTCAAAACTATTTTGGAAAAAATTATAAATTACCAGCAAAAGACACAACCCCCAAAACAGATTTATATAGTGATACAGGAAGAGCGTTTTCTTTAAAAGATGCTAAAGGAGCTGTACTATTATCGCCTAAAGGTGGAGAGGCAACTGGTGTTGTTAAATCTGCAATAGAAAATTTTCAAAAAAATGAAAAAGGAAAACTTGATTCCGACATTGATGATGTAGTAGATTTTTTGAAAAATGACTTGGACAACCTTGCCATGAAAGGTAAGATGGTAGAGGTAAGTAAGAGTAAGGATAGTTTCACAGATTGGTATCTTACACAGAGTCAGAGAAAATCAGAGTTAAAAAAACAAACTAAATCAAATGATAGAGACATAGAAGCTCATATGAAAGCGGAATTGTCTTTTTATAAAATTCCAAAACAAGATAGAAATTATAAAAAGAAATTAATTTCACCAAGTTTGATGTTATCAAAAACAGAACTAGATAATATATATTTTCCAGCTTTTGTTCAGAGCGAATTTAGTATATTAGGTGCAAGGATAAACCCAAAATATGCTAAAACGCAAGATGAAAAGACTTGTACGCTGATAATAATAAATTAAAACAACAAGCAGTGCAACTTTTAGATATTGGTGTACGACAATCAGAATTTCATAAAAAGTTTTCGGGTGTTTTTGAAAATGCTGGTGAACTTAAAAAATATATAATTTATGAAGCTGCAAGTGGTCATTATAAATTTACTGGTACTTTAGGAACATCTTATGATGGCAAAGATTTAGCTGTAGCAAAAGAACTTCTTGAATTTCAAGTTAAAGGCGACAGTGCTGCAACTAAACTTTATTCAAATATGTTTGATTGGTCTACTAAAAATGCGTCTTTACTAAATGATTTTGTTTTAGATTTTAAAGCTAGTGGTAAGAGTGGATATACTAAATTCGCAATTCCTACAAAGTCAGAAAAACTTTTGGAGTTCGTTATTGATGATACATACGATAATATAAAAGAAGAATTAAATGATCTTATTTCTCAAAGGATATATTTAGAAGAGGGAGTTTTTGATGTTGTTAAAAGAGGGTTTAGAAATGTTAAAGATGCAATGAGTTCCATAACAAATAAGATTAAAGATATTATTGTAAGATTCTATAAAACTGTTATATTCAAGTTTACGGAGATGGTTAGAGGTATTTTGAAAAAAGATATTCTGTTAGGGATAAACAATATGGGATTAGATTTTCAGGCTAGTGTGAGTTTCAAATGATAGGTTTCAGAGAACTAACAGAAGATAAGGGAGGGAAGAACCTTCACCTAGAGCATCTAGAGGATGAGATTATCAACTATGGTGTAGATGGTGGACGAGCTGCTATTAACTTTCTGCGTTCTCTGCGAGACATGCTTGCTGGTGGAAGCCGATCTTCAATTAACATGACAGTCAAGTGGGATGGCGCACCTGCTATCTTCTGTGGTATAGACCCAGAGGATGGTAAGTTCTTTGTCGCAAAGAAATCTGTATTCAATGTCAACCCTAAATTATATAAAACAAATGGAGAGATAGATGATGACTTATCTGGCAATCTTAATGCAAAATTTAAGGTCGCACTTGCAGAGTTGTCTAAGTTGGGTATCAAGGGAGTACTGCAAGGCGATCTCATGTTTACCGATGATGTGGAAACGGAGAGTATCGATGACACTAGTTATTATACTTTTCAGCCTAATACTATTGTTTATGCAGTACCTATCGTTTCTGATTTGGGAAAAAAGATACAACGAGCAAAACTTGGCATCGTATTCCACACAACATACACAGGAAGTACACTACAGGACATGAAAGCATCGTTTGGTGCAGATATATCAGGTCTACGTCAAACCAGTTCTGTGTGGATGGATGACGCAACATATAAGGATACTTCTGGTAAATCTACTTTTACAAAAGCAGAAACAACATCAGTTACAAAAGTTTTAGCTCAAACTGGTAAGACCTTTCAAAAGATCAGTGGACCCAAGTTACGTTCCTTTATAAAACTACAAGAGAGCATGACAGGATCACTTGCTGGTGCGTCACTTAAAACCTACAATAACAGTAAGGTTCGTGCAGGCCAGAAGATTAGTAATCCCGGCGCACATGCAAAAGGTTATGAGAAATGGGTTGTAGATTCTATTCAAAAACAGGTTGATAAGGCAAAATCAGACAAAGGAAAACAGAAATATCAGAATATACAAAAAGAATATTTAAGAGAGGTTAGAAAACATACAGCAAATCTAAAAGAGATTATTACCTTTCAAAATCTTCTTGTTGATGCAAAGATGCAAATAGTTAAAAAACTAAATAGTGTAAAAGGTTTGACAGATACTTTTGTCAAAACTTCTAATGGATTTAAGGTAACAAATCCCGAAGGATATGTTGCTATTGATAGAGTGGGTGGTGGAGCGGTAAAACTGGTAGACCGCATGGAGTTCTCGTTTAACAACTTCACCGCTATAAAGGCATGGGACAAATGAAAAAGTTCAAGGATATATATGAGGCTAAGCCTAATCCTATTGCTCAACGTAGAGCTCTTGCTCGTCGTATGTCCAAGATGGCAAAATCACCAGCGGTGAAGGCCAAGAAAGCAAGAACAAAACTCAAAATGCGGAATCCCGCAAAACTTAAATTGCTCGCCAGAAAAAAGACGATTCAAAAGTTTAGGAATAAATACTTTCCTAGATACGACAACATGTCTATTCAACAAAAAGTAAAAGTTGATCAACAAATTATGCAGAAGTATGGTGCCAAGATAGATAAAATTGCTCAGAGAGCGATGATGCAACTACAGAAAGCTGAAATAGAAAGAGTAAAGACAGCAAGACAGGCGGTTAAAGATGCGTAAATTTAGAGAGATTACAGAGAAGGCTGGGGACACAGCGGTATTTACTTTCGGTAGATTTAATCCACCAACAATCGGTCATGAGAAATTAGTTAATGCTATCGCTGCACAACAAAAGAAAAATGCTGGTTCCAAGATGTATGTGTATCCTTCACATTCAAATGATCCTAAAAAGAACCCTCTTAATCATTCCAAGAAGATCGCATACATGCGTAAGATGTTTAAGAAATATTCAAGAACTATTATCAGTTCAAAGGCTAGAAACGTATTTGAAGTTGCAACAGAATTACATAATAAGGGACATAAAGCAATCGTGATGGTTGTAGGTTCTGATCGTGTAGCAGAATTTGACAGACTTTTAAATGAGTATAATGGTGTTGAAGGTAGACATGGGTACTATGGTTTTGATAACATAGAGGTTGTATCTGCTGGAGAACGTGATCCTGATGCAGAAGGCGTTGAGGGTATGTCTGCATCCAAGATGAGAGATGCAGCCGAGAAGGGTGATTTTGATTCCTTTAAGACAGGCATTCCAAGAACACTATCAGATGCAGATAAAAAGAAAATGTATTTCGATGTACGCAAGGGTATGGGTATGCGTGAAGAACGTGACATGGGAGACATGAACAATTACGAAGAGATGCGTGATGCATATCTCACAGGCAAGATTTGGAACGTAGGCGAAACTGTAGAAGCAAATGGTTTAAAAGGAGAAGTTGTTCGTAAGGGAACAAACTATCTATCCTTTATGACTGAAGACGGTAAGGTTCATAAAGCATGGTTGCACGATATTGAACTTGATGAAAGTCCATTTGCTGCCGGGCCTATAGCTGATCTTATTAGTAAGATTGATTCAATAACGCATCCGAAAAGATATAGGTCTGCAATGAAAAAATATGCATCATTGATGGCTAAAGATCGTGCTAAAAGAATGACGCCATCAGCTCTTGCTAGCGATGCTGCAAGACAGCATAACTTGGACATAAAATCACTTATCAAATATATTAATGGCCTTGTTGCAAAAGGTAAATTACCTCAAGCATTAAAAGCAGAGTTTGCAACTGAGGCCACAAGTCCTCTTGGCAGACTACAGAAGTTTGACAAGTCTCGTACTGCGGCTGGTAAGAAACCCATTTTCAAAGATAAAGGGAATAATAAGTTTGTACGAATGAAGAAGAAGGGACAGATGACAATCATGAACGTGCCTTCAAATGAGGTTGACAAGTATAAGAAAAAAGGATACGTTTCGATGGAACAATTATCGTTTAAGGATTTTGTAAACCAGATACAAGAAGTGAAACAAGATACGGATATAAAAGATAGAGAAGGAACACAGCCTGCAAAGTATCACTCTGGTCTTTCTCCGGCAACAAAGAAAAAACGTGATGCACATTTTAAATCAAAGAAGGCGGGCCCTGCCCCCGGCGATGCTGATGCTAAAACTAAACCTTCAGTGCATACAAAAAAATATCAACAGATGTTTGGTGAAAGAGAACTTACTGATACAGAGTTGAAACGTAGAGAAGAGATTGCAAAAGATTTGCCAGATGATGATTTCAAAAAACGATATGGTAAGGATTGGAAGTCAGTCAAGATTGCAACTGCAACCAACATGGCAAAGAACGAAGAAGCATATCAGATTGATGAAAAGATCGATGGTCTAGTCAAGAAGTCAGAGAAGTCCGGCATATCATATTCAATTCTCAAGAAAGTGTATGATCGTGGAATGGCTGCATGGAAAACTGGTCATCGTCCCGGCACTACACCACAACAATGGGCATTTGCAAGGGTGAACTCGTTTATTACCAAGGGAAGTGGTACTTGGGGTAAAGCAGATAAAGACCTTGCAAAACAAGTTGAGATGGTCGAAGCACTGGATGATTTGAAATATCCAAAGACAAAAGAAACACCAGTGAAAAACATTAGTGGCAATTTGGATGAAATAAATGTTTCTGTTCCTCCCAAAAATGACAGTGAGGAAACCAGAAACGAACTAAACACTGTAAAGAAACTTTCGGAAGCCAGATCAGCAAAAGATGAAAAATCTGTCAAAGACCATGATCAAGACGTTACGTTTGCTGTAGAAAAATATATGAATAAAAATGGCTTGGATTATAACAAAGAAGATATGGAAAAGATCGTAGAGATAGGTGAAAGTGTTTCACGGTACTTCAAGAACAATTTTCAACGTCCTCGCCCTTGGCAGATTGCAGAAAATATTAAATTAAATGTCATGAGTTTCCCTTCTGATAGTATGGAAACTCCATCTTATCCTAGTGGTCACAGTTTACAATCAAGGTTGGTTGCAGAAGTATATGCAAAGAAATACCCAGAACATAAGGAAGGTCTTATTGCTGCAGCAAATGAATGTGGTATGGGTAGAATACAAGCTGGTTGGCACTATCCATCAGATCATAAGAGTGGTGTATCTATTGCAAAACAGGTTGCACCTATGGTAGAAGTTGATCTTGGTGAAGCATGTTGGGACACTCATAAACAAGTCGGTCTGAAGAAAAAAGGTGGGAAGATGGTTCCAAACTGTGTTCCAAAGAATGAAGATTTGAATGAATGGGGTGAGGTAGAAGAAGCAGCAGAATATCAGGGTCGTAAGGTTACTCTAAACAAACCTTTCTACACACCTGATGGTCCAAAGAAGTCTGCTGTGTATGTCACTGGACCGAAGGGTAATGTTGTTATTGTTCGGTTTGGTGATCCGAATATGGAAATTAAACGAGACAATCCAGAGAGGCGTAAGTCCTTTAGAGCAAGACATAATTGTGATAGTCCCGGCCCCAAATGGAAAGCAAAATATTGGTCTTGCAAAGCATGGTAGTTTATAAATAGTAGATAACAAAGGAAATCCTATGTCAAATTATAGAAAAACAATGACCGAAGCCTTACGAGAGATGTATTCTCTTGATGAGAGTGTTATCGATAAGGTAAAGGAGATTGCCTCCAAGAAAGCTGCTAAAAAGATTGATGGTGTTATGGTCGATTCCTTCACTGCATCTGCGATTTCTCAAATCTATGACAAGGTAAATGACGCAAACAAGAAGAAGATGGAGAAGTTACCCATCACTAAACTTGCAAATCTGGCATTTAAGATGATGCAGAAAAATGAGTTTGTTCCAGAAGAAGTTGAACTTGATGAAGATATTGCTACGATGGCCATGGCGGTAATGGGACTTAATGCCGCTGCTTTATTGCCTGTTCTTTTTATGTCTGTGAGAGAAATTATTCGTGGCACACCTTTAGAATCTTCAATCAAAAAAATAGTTGACAAACTCAAAAAGAACAAGAACTATAAAATGTCTGATTCAGAAAAGTCTGATGTTAAGGGGTTTGTGTCTAAAGTTAAGAAAGATAAACCAAGTCTTTTACAAAAAGCAATGAAAAAAATCAAAGAAGAAGTTGACCTTGATGAAGCATCAGCACGAGCAGATGCCCGTAGGTCCATGCGAGCAGACCCAGACATGCGACAGAAGTTCTCAAAGGATGTTTCTGCAACAGATGACGATATAAAGGGTGCATCAAAGAATATCATGATGCAGATGCGAAAAGCACAGTCATTAAAGGGTCGGTTTGATGTCGAGTTTAATGATGGTAAGAAAATTAAAATACCTGTAAAGGTTGCTGTAGCTGTCCAACAGAAATTTAATTCAATGCGTAAACCTGCTGATAAAGAAAAGTTTCAGTCAAAGGTTGCAAAATCATATAAGGATATGTTACGAGCTTTGAAAGAAGAAGTAGAACTTGATGAAGCAAAATATGAGATTTACCATAAAGACTTCTCCTCTGCTATGAAACACGCATATAAAGCTGCAAAGAAAATGTATGGTATCACAGTTGACCCCAAAGAGATTGATGACAAGGTTGCATCTGGACCTCGTAAACCTTCTTCTGGTAAGACAAACAGTTATCGCCTGAAAGGTGACAAAGGTGCTATTCAAGTTCAAGTGTACAACATGGACAATAAGAAATATGAATTGAATATGTACAAAGAAGAAGTTGAACTTGATGAGAAGGTAATCAGTCTTGCCAAAGGTATGGGTAAAGAAGTAGTCAACGATGGTGGTGAAATCAAGTTGATGAAAGGTGGTAAGGTTATTTCTAGTGGTGACTATGACAGGGGTGCCGGTGTATTCTTCATGAATGTAAAGGGTAAAAAGGGACAAGTCTCCTTCAAAGAACCAAAAGATATTCTTGGTATTAAAGAAGAAGTTGAACTTGATGAAGTAATTGCTATGACTGATGAAGACCTCACTAACATGTACAATCAGACTGTTAGGTTGATGAGAAAAGGTATGTCTCAAAAACAAGCACTCAAGCAACAAGCTAAATATGTGGGTGCAACGAGAAAAGAGACTGCTAAAGTTAAACAGATGCTTGACAAGGCTGGGTTCAAAGAAGAAGTTGAACTTTTAAATAAAATTAATGCTAAAATACAGGAGAGAAAAAATGGGTAAGAAATATATGGATACAAAAAAAGGAAGCCTTGAGTCATCTGTCCTAGATGTTTGGCAAGATGCGGTGAATAATGAAGATTCAACTGACGCTATCTCTAGAATGGATGGTCGTACCAAGTCTTATAGACAACATCGTGCAAAACTTGAAGCTGCTCGTGTAAAAAGAGAAGCGAAAAAACTTGATGCAGTAAATCCCAATGCGGTTAAAAAGAAGTTTGATGATCGCAAAGACAAGGATATCGATAACGATGGCGATGTAGATAGTTCTGATAAGTATCTTCACAAACGCCGTAAGGCAGTTTCTAAGGCAGTCAAAAATGAAGAAGTTGAACTTGATGAAGCAAAGGGTTCTACAAAATATGTGGTAATGCAAGGCCCGGGCGACAATAACCAAAAAGTTATTGCTACATTTGATGGTGGCCCGAAGGCATTAGAAAAGGCAAAGAAATTCCGTGATGATTGGAATAAAAAGAATAAGAGTAAAATAAAATTAAATAAGAAAGGCAAACCAATCGCAGCACACATGGCAAGAATTTTTGACAAAGGAGTAGAAACATCTTATAAGGTAGGAGATAAAGTTAGTTACTCAGCATTTGCTCCATCAATTATTAAAGATGAAGTTGAACTTGATGAAGGTAAGATGAAAGACCTATCAATGAAGGTTGATGCTGTTATTGCAAAGATGAAGAAACATCGTGACATGAAAGGGTTTGCTGACAAGTTCAAAAAAGATGTTGCGAAATCCATGAATATCGGTAAATCTTTGGAGAAGGTATTGCCTGATTATATTGCTGGTAAGGATATTCAAAAATTAATGGGTGAAGCATACGAGCTCGGAACGGATGAATATCGTGAGTATCTTGAAGACTTAACTCCCGGCGAAGAATCAGATTGGACAAAAGCTCAAAATTCTAAAGTAGATTCCATGAAAGAAGCCATTGCAAAGATATGGGGTCTTGATGAGTGGAAGAACCAAAAAGAAAATCGCAGGGTTGATGGTGGAGACAAACGCCGTACAGAAATTAAAAACGGTGGTAGAACACTCACTGGAAAGAAAGCTGCAGCGGTTGAGGTCGAGCCTGAACTAAAAGAAAAAAAGAAATGATTGATGAAAAATATAATAGAACTTTTCGAGGCTACGAAGGAAGACCTTCCAGAGATTTATTGTGATCTGGATCAGGTTCTTGTCGCATTTTTAAAGGGTGCAGATAAAGTTGTTGGTGGTTCTTTTGTAGATACTCAAAAAGATGACAGGTGGAACCAAATTAATCAAACCAAAGGATTTTGGGCAAACCTTGATTGGATGTCAGGTGCGAAACGACTTTACCAATTCATAGCAAAATATGATCCGTATGTATTATCTGCATATTCTGCTCGTGATCCAGCTTCAAAAACAGGTAAGATGAAATGGTTGTCAAAGAATACTAATTTCAAGAGAAGTCGCATACATTTAGTAAAACGAGAACAAAAACAATCATACGCAACAACAAATGGAAAACCAAATATCTTGATAGATGATTATTTAAAAAATGTAAAAGAGTGGGAAGCAAAAGGCGGTATTGGAATTCATCATACCAGTGTTTCAAAAACGATAAGTGAATTAAAAAGAATAGGTTTTAAGTAGTAAAATTTATAAATAGAAGGAAACACACCTTTTATAAGGAGAAAAACAATGGGTTTATGGGGAAAAAGTACAACGGCTGAGAGCCGCCCAAAATTTTTGCCAATTGATTCCAACGCTCAAGGATCATCTGGTTCAAGACAGGATGCCATTGCTGTTGATGGTGGGTGGGCATTATCGCCCGGTCATGCAAACTCAGGTAATGACAACAAAGACGCACAACCAGAAATTCTGGTTTGTATTCGTAATCTAGCAGACGTATTCGGTTCTGCTACACCAATTTCTATCGGATTTACAGAAGGTGCATATGCTGATACTGCAACATTTGATATCACAGTAACATTTGATGAGGCAGTTGATGTTACATCTGCTGCATGGTCTGCCAACCAAACTGTTACCAACAAGGCATACATTCTATTGTCTCGTTTGGGTCAAACAGATATGGTAGAAGACAACACATGTGCTGCTATGTACTACTCTGGATCGGGAACTAACCAGATCACATTCCGTGGAACACTAGCAACAAATGCTGCTGCCGCCTACCTCGCCTTTAATGGTGCAGGCGTAGGTGATACTGCATCCGAAGGACGTACTGCAATTCTGTTTAACGGCTCTGCTGATATCGCAGAAGAAGATGGCGGTTCAATTCTTGGTTTGCTGTTAGAATCAGGAGCAAGAGACACGCCCGGCGATAGACTTGTGCTTAATGGAACAGACGGTAGTTCCACAAATGCTGGTGATGAGATACACTGCGAAGGTGTTGACTTCACACTTGCTGGTTCAACAGGATCAGCTGATATCACTGATCTGACATTGACAGGTGGAGATGATGACGTTAATATTGCTCTTGAGGGCGATACTGATGAACATCAAGGTGGCAGACTTGTACAAGATACTTCTGCTAACGAAAATGATCCATTTGATGTAGAAGATTATACTAGTGACATTGTTGTTTATACGCAAGCTGGTTCTTCTACTGGTTCTGCTTCAGTATTAAATGGCGTAACAGTCTCAGGAGCATAATAAAGGCGTTATAAATAAAATACAATACATGATATATTAAATAAAGTGAGGTGAAAATGTCTATTACTAAAGAAACTATTGAAGAGCGTAAGAGTGTTATTCTTACGGATGTCGAGTCAGTCAAGAATAGAATGGCTGCGGCAGAAAAACAGATCAAGGATGATACCGCATTGTTAAATGCATTACTAGGTGCATTGCAACAGTGTGATAACTTCCTTAAAGAATTTGATGATGTATTAAGTGATGATGGGAATGACGAAGAAGAATAGTCAATACCATCAGTAACATTCCCCCCGAAGTGCAATTAAGCATGGGGGTTTATATAGGAGATGCCAAATGGCTGATAAGAAAATTACAGCCCTTACAGACCTTTCTACAGGTGTGGCAGGTGCTGACCTTCTCCATGTTATCGATGACCCAACGGGTACACCGATTAACAAGAAAGTTAGTGTAACTAACTTCATCAACAACCTTCCTTCTTTTATCGGATTCTCTAATTCGGTTGAAGATATTTCGGACGGACAGCAAACAGCGATTTCTATCACGCACGCTCTGACACTGCTTCAGACTGCTGGTACAAACGCCACAACTCTTGCTGACGGAACAGTTGTTGGTCAGATCAAAATCATTATCCATGATACGGATGGTGGTTCTTCGGAAATGACCCCTGCTGACCCAGCTGGATATGTCGATCTTGACTTTGTGACCGCTGGTGACACGGCCACATTGATCTGGAACGGTTCTCACTGGTATGCGCTTGCCTCACATGCTGCGGCTGCTGATACTGGTGTGTTTGAAACTGGTACAACTGACTAATATCAGTTCAGTTTCTTACTACATGGTTTGGGTGGGGTTTCGGCCCCACCCCTACTATTCTTAATACATAATGAAGATATAGGAGATTATTATGGTAAAAATATTTGATTTGCCTCCGGGCGGTCTAGTTGACGGTGCAGTTGCCCAAGAAGTCGATAACAACGGAAATCCCATTCCAGCAGAACAAGTTAATCCAGTTCCCTCAGAACAATCACAAATTCTTAGAAAAGAATTCATTAACGCACAAAACCAAAAAGCACAAACAGAAGAACGCCAGATTGTCAGAGGTGGTGATCAAGGCCGTAGTATTTTTTCTAAAACAAAAGTGGATCGTTCCCCAGAACCAGAAGTAGAAGAAGATTCGTCTGCTGATGCTCATCCGGGCAGATATGCAACACCAACACCAGAAGAACCAGCTGGTTCCAATGCTGGTGGTATGGCAATCAGTATGCGTCCTAAACATGCAGTCTATCTTATGCGAGTAGAATTTCCAGATGATATCATTACTGAAGTAAATGATCATATTGATAATGTCATTATTCCTGCTCGTAAGGATCAATCTCAGGGTTTGGTTGGTCAAATTAATCGTGATGAACGATCTGCACAATTGAATTTTCCTCACGATGATGGTGATGTGGGTGAACAATTTTCGTCTGTTCTTTGTCGGTTAGGTAAAGAGTATGTTAGTCATTCTGTTGGCGGTTTGGAAGTAGATACTGATATGCAAACTATGTGGACTATTCATAGTTACGAAGGCGATTATAATCCAATGCATGATCATGGAACAAGGACTTCTATGGGGTTGTCTGTAATTCTGTATCTTAAAGTCCCACCACAAATTGAAGCTCTTGATAATCCTGCTGTTGATTTCAAAGGTCTTAACGGTGCGAGTGGTGCAGTTGATGGGTTTACTTATCTACAGTGGGGTACGAATGGTATGAGAGATGCAAACATGCTTCGTCCTATAACAGAAGAGTATGTAAAACCAGAAGTTGGAACTTTGATTATGTTTCCATCTTGGTTGCGTCATGGTGTTCTGCCCTTCTTTGGTGAAGGTGAGCGTAGAACATTTTCTGCAAACATAAATGTTACACCATCTGAAGATTGGGCAAGAGCTCAGTACAATGATTTAAAACATAAAGGTAAGGTATGAGAGCCATTCTCTTGAGAATTAAATTGTTTTTTTGGCGATTTAGAAAGAAGAATGATTATGGCGATGATATCTACCCCGGCTAAATTATTGACGTTTGGTTGTAGTTATTCAGATGAAAACTACATCAGTGCAACATCAAAAGACCCAAATCTAAAAGATACCCTGATAGGTAAGGATGGTCAACATATGGAACCTTTTCCATTTTGGCCAACCTTGCTAGCAGACCAACTTGACATGGAGTTGGAAAACTATGCTCAGATGGGTATTGGTAACGATGGTATACACAGTATATTTGAGGATACTATAATAAAAGCAGATAACGTAGGGCTTGTTGTCATCATGTGGACAGAGGTAATGCGATTGAGTTTTGAACAGTTTAAGAAAACTGGTGTGTTCTCTACCAAGAACGAGTGGTTCAAAATGAAGGTAGGTGCTGGTTCCAAGAATGATGAGTTCAGAAAACATCAGTTGGAGCTAGAACAGGTTTTAAATAAAAACGGACTTGTTAATCCTGTTGCACTTCTCAGACGTTCACTAAGACTTTTCTATTCTGCACAGTCTATATGTGAATATATGGGTGTTCCTTATATCATGGTGATGGGTATGCCTCCTAGTAAGACAGAGTTTCAAGATAAGATTGCAAAGGAGTTGATAAAATCTCCATACATGAAAATGATGAAGAACTTTATAGGTTGGCCTTTGTTTGAACCTCTCAATGGTTTTTGTTGTGCAGATAAAATAAATGGAGAGTTTATAAATGAGGACAACATTCATCCCAATGAGATAGGTCAACAATATATTTCTGAGTTAATTATTGATGAGGTATCTTTATGAATAATCTTATTAGAGTATTTGATGGTGCATTGAGTGATGAGCAATGTGATTATCTTATTGACAAGTTTGAATCAAATCCAGACTTACAGGAAAAACAAGTCAATGGTGAAGGAAAGACTCTTACACGAATGAGCCTCATGGGAGACACACCATTTAAAGATGATCTTCAGTATCTACAGTTTGTTTTTTTGACAGCAGTGAATGAATATAAAAAGTCTTGTGGTGTAGAAAATTTTCAGTTTCCTGATGAATATGGAATGGAAGATTTTAGAATTAAAAAATACAATCCCGGCGGTGATGATTCCTTTCCCAAACATATTGATGTGATGAACTTGGAGATGGCAGCTAGGTTTCTTGTTATGTTTATTTACTTGGCAGATAACAGACAGGGGGAAACAGAGATAGACTGTGGTGAAGATTTATTTTTATCACCATGTAAAAAGGGTTCCATACTTTTATTCCCTCCCATGTGGCCTTGGAAACATACTGGCAGAGCTCCGATTGATACACCTAAGTATATCGTAGGGAGTTATTTACATTATGTCAAGTAGTTTATCAAGACTAGCAGAATCTTTGAAACCAAAACAACAGGGGGTAATGTTTTCGGAGAAGTTCAAGACTAAGGTAGTGCAACTTGAACAATCCATGCATTTCAATACTGATAGGTCTACATCTATTCATGATAATGAGAGTCTTAACTATTCTTTAGAAAAGGATATCAAAAACTCTGGTGATCATTTTGGTGGTCGTAATAGTTCTGTGTCATGTTTGATGACAAGGTGGGACATGCATCTGGAATATGAAAGTTTTAAAATGTTGGGCGACTTGGCAATTGAAGCTGCAGAAGATATTCCACTCGCACTACGCACAAATGAAGATGGTTCGCCTAACCCTATTGAGTATTATGTACAGGAAACATGGGGGTTGATATACGATAAAGGTCATGTGTGTAAGGCACATACGCACTGGCCATCAGTCTGGTCATACACTTATTGTGTTAGTGCTTGTGATGATTGTGCGCCATTATGTTTTCCCACAAACGATGGCCATCATCCGATAAAACCAAGAACAGGACAATTAATTGTATTCCCATCTTGGGTTAATCATTTTGTGCCGGAACATCAATGTGGTCATGAACGTATAATGATTTCAGGCAATTTAGACGTTGTTTGGTAGGGGTGATAGAAAGTTTTATTAACCTAAATAAATATAATAATAAATAGGAGATTACTATGGCTGAGGTTTTAAAAGAAGTAAACTGGGCAGATTGGGTTGGACAACCTGTAGATGCTATTAAAAAGGTTACTAAAACCAAGAAAAAACAGCACATGTTGGAAGAACAGATAAGGGATTACATTCCTTGTGATGTAGAGCCAAAGGAAGAGGAAAATGAAAACATTTAATAGATTTTTTACAGAAATGGTCGGAACCTCTAATCAAGATCAAGCTGTGGATAAAAACATGAACATGGGAGCATTTTCTGATCCTATGGTCGTTAAGAAACTTAATGCTTTTGTTGGAACAATTGCAGGGAGCTACGTTTTACCCGAAGATGCAGTACATCAATTGAGAAGTTCTTTAAGTAAAATTGGACTTTCTTTTGATGATGTTCCTATGATGGAAGGTGATAGTGGTTCTTTTGAATTGCCTTTGACCAGTTATGGTGGTCGTTTCGGTAAGGGTATTGACACTCCTTATGATCAGTTTGAATCAGATGATGGAATTTCTCATCAAGTAGAGGGTGGACTTTCTCTGGTTTTAAATTATGAAATGCAAGAGGATAATTCATGTAGGTTGACCGCCAGCATTAAATAATGTACGAATCAATAACCAATGAAAATGTTATGATGTTTGCAATTAAACATTATGATAATCCACAATGTGAAGGTGAAAAAGAATTTCACGATGATATGAAGAGGTTTAAATATATTAAACGTCTTCTTAGAAAGTATAAAGAAACAGGCGTTCTTAAAGAGCGTTTGCTTCTTAATCATATCATCATATTGAAAAATTTATTTGGACCAGAGGCTTGCGTTACTCTCCTTTTGTTTAAGATACAGAGAGAACATTGGGAAACACTCAAGTCTTTTTTATTGTTCCTAAATATATTGAGACAGGATGAAATAAGTGATGTAGAAGAAAATACAGAAGTTCTAGAGATATTAAGGAAACTGTAATGGGAAGAGCGATAGACTTATTTGTTACTTACAGATTTATCAAATTGCTAGTTACGCCTTTTGACAAAACAGAAGCGTTTAAACTAGGAATTATTGATGCAGATGGCAATCGTGTTATGCCACCATCGAAAGGTAATGTTCGTCAGACAAAAGCAGAACCACTCAGAACTGCTGAAGAAAAAAGCGCATACACCATTCTTCACAAGCTTGTATTTAACATCAAGAAAATTTTTGGAAAGGTGCCGGGACTTAGAACTAAGTTAGGAACCTATGCTGCAGCTTTATTTCTACTCAAGGATACTTTCAAAGAACATGTGGAAGACCCTGATGTTTTTGAAAAGGAGTTTATGAAATATCTAAAAGAAGAAGGATATGAAATTGATGATAGCATAAGTGAAGAAGTCATTGGTTTTGGTGAGGTATTACCCAAGGGAGAATATGTTCTTGCCAACGATATTTTAAATAAAGAGGAAGAAGAGTTAACGGCAAAGAAAGGCGACAAGGTTATTGCATATGATGATGAAGCACCGATAGATACAATTCTTGGTATTGATATATTTCCTATCGTTCATGTTAAAACGCAAGAGAAGATATATGTTAGTTTGGAGGATATAAAATGAAAAGATGGAAAGAAGTTTCTCCGTATACAGGAATAGAAGAAGACGCTCCTGCAAATGCTGCAGGCCCATCAACTGGTGGTAACATTGCTGGTCTTGGCACAGATGATCAGGGGGAGCCGGGTTTTGATCCTAAGAAGAAAAAGAAAAAACGAACACTCATAGATATGCAAAAAAGACAAAGCAAATTTATTGAGAAGATATCAAAGAAAGAGATGGTCTATCCATCTTACTATGATATTGCTAAACCCATGGCTGACCTTAATGCATCTAAGAAAAAGAAAAAGTGATCCATCATGGCAAACCCCAATGCATTAAGTTTTCGTAGTTTTCGTATAGCTGATGAAGAAACAAAACGTAAAAGGTTAGAAGAAAAAAAACAAATAGAGCTCAAGGAAATTGCTGAGAAGGCTGCAATACAACGAGCACTTGACGAGGAACAAAGAAGAATTGAAACTGAGCAATTTAGAAAAAAACGAAATGAACATGTAACCACCAGACTTTCTAATGCCTTCGGAACAAAGAAAAAAGTAGAGATTTCTGAACAGGAAATAGAGAATAAACTTAACAAAGCATTTATTCCAACAAAAAATTTTCCAGAACCATTTGAAGAAGAACCAGCTCTTAATAGAGAACTCTCTGAATTTAAAAAGAAAATACACGAACACATTGCACAACTAGGATTGTCTCACAGTTCTGGTGGCGGTGCTGGTTCTATAGTAGACCTAGATGATATACAAATTTCTACTGCAAAAGTAGATGGTAAAGTTCTTCAATACAGTTCTTCAGATGGTAAGTGGGTTGGTGCATCAGTTCTTACTGGTGCTATTACTGGTCTTGATATTGACGGTGGCACAGACATAGGAGCTGATCTTGCAGACGCAGATTTAATAATCGTTGATGATGGCGCAGGCGGTACAAATAGAAAGGCTACATTATCAAGACTTAAAACTTATATTGGTGCTGGTGCAGCAGATGATTTGTCTGCTGGTGATGCAGCAGTTACTTTAACAACAACTTCTGGTAACATTACTATTGATGCAGCTGCAAACAATTCTGATATTATTTTCAAGGGAACAGATGGTGGTTCTGATATTACTATGCTTACTCTTGACGGTAGTGCAGCTGGAGCTGCAACATTTAACGACAAGATTGTTGCAACAGAATTAGATATATCTGGTGATGTAGATATTGACGGTACATTGGAAGCTGATGCTATTACTGTTGATGGCACCACTCTTGCTGAGTTTATAGCAGATACCACAGGTGCAATGGTAAGTAGTAATACCGAAACAGGTATCACTGTAACTTATCAAGATGGTGATAATACTATTGATTTTGCACTCGCAGCTGCTCAAACTACTATTACATCTTTACTCGCAACTGATATTAAAATTGGTGAAGATGACCAAACCAAGATTGATTTTGAAACTGCTGATGAAATCCATTTCTATGCAGCTAATGCTGAACAAGTATTTGTTTCAGATGGTGTGTTTGGGCCTGAAACAGATAGTGATGTAGATTTAGGGACAACTGGCGTTCGTTGGAAAGATGCTTATATTGACACTATAACAACAACTGGAAATGTTACAGTTGGTGGTGATTTTACTGTATCGGGTACAACCACAACAGTTAATAAAGTTACAGTAAATGTAGAGGATGCTTTTATATTTGAAGGTGCAACTGCTGATGCACATGAAACAACCTTTTCTGTAACTGATCCAACATCAGATAGGGTTATTGTTCTACCAGACACTAGTGGCCAAGTACAAGTTACTCCACCAATTACTTTAAACGGAACTGATGGTTCTTCTAGTAATGCTGGGGATCATCTGGTACAAGATACTTCTGCTAATGCGAATGATAGAATATTATATGAGGATGCAACTACAGACCCAATAGCAGTACTTGCTTCTCATGGGATTACTCTTTCTGGTCAAGGGTGGAACGCATTTCAGTTTGATAACGGATAGTAATTAAGATGGGTATTGTAGATAAAATCAAGCAAGTTAATCCAAGAGAAGAGAAATCTGTCAAATTCAAGCCTGTTACTGAAGGTGGTTTGGGATTATCCCCCAACTTGAATAAAGACGATATTAAAAAGCCTCGACTAAATGTACAGGCACAATACTGGTACGACAAGTATGAAAATTTGGTTAAGGAAGTTTCTTATGAAAGAAAGTTGGATCGTCAGAATTTAAATGAACTTGATGAGAAGTTGAATGATGTGAATCAAGACCTTCTTAGTGAAATATCGGCAATAGATAATGACGATTTTTTAGCTCCATTAGATCAAAAGTTTGTAACACTTGATAAGTTTGCCGACCATTATAGAACAATGATTGGTAGAATCCAAGAGCAAATAGCAACTATTGGTGGCGGTGGTCTTGGTGAGATAGCAGATGACCCAGCTCCCAAGCTTGGTGTTAACCTAGATTTAAATTCAAAAGATATTACTGGTACAGGTAATATTACTCATACAGGAAATATTACTACAACAGGAAATGTTTCGATTTCTGGCACACTTGGTGTTGCAGGGGTAACAACTTTTTCAGATGAAGATGTAATTTTTACAGGCAATAATAATAATATGAGATGGGATCATTCTGCAAGTGATTTAATTTTATTTAATAATACTCGACTAGAATTTGGAGATAATAAAGATTTTGAGATATGGCATGGGGGTTCTCATACCTTCATGAAAAATAGTGGTGGTGATTTAAGGATTCGTGGTGATGTAATCAAGCTTGCAAGAGAGGATAGTAGCGAGAGGTATATTGAATGTAATGTTAATAGTGCTGTACAAATATTTCACAATGGTACTGAAGCACTTAGCACTACCAGCAGTGGAATACAAGTCGGCGCAAGCAATACAAATGCTACAATTACAACTAATGGTACAGGCGATTTAACTATTTCAACAAATGGTGGAACAGATTCAGGCACGATAAAAATAGAAGATGGTGCAAACCAAAACATCACAATAGAACCTAATGGGACAGGTGACATATTATTAAATGGTGAAGTAGGTATAGGTTCAATGTCTGGTCAAACCGTTGATAGTGTAGTACACATCAGAGATGCCGAGGCAACCATAACACTCCAAAGAATTGGTGATACAGGTACGCCGGGTATTACTTTCCAAAGTAATGGCGGTAACGCAAGAGCCAAAATGTATATGGACGGAACTGATGGAACAAACAAAGAAATAGTTTTTGAAAACAAAGTGAATACTACTATGGAAGAAAAATTCAGAGTTACACTAAGCGGTGCAAAAGTTACAGGCAATTTTGAAGCTACTGGTGCTCAAATAGATTTTGGTGGACTTCCAACATCTGACCCTAGCGTTGCAGGCAGACTTTGGAACGATTCTGGTGCAGTTAAAGTAAGTGCAGGATAAGAATGGAGATTAAATGTTAAAAATTTATATGTTGTTATTTGTCTTAGGAATAATCGGAGGTGTTGGTTATGGTGGTTACTCCTACTATAAAGACACTCAATCAAGAATTGCTACTTTAACTGCAAACAATGCTAAGCTAGAAGTTGCTGCAAAGATGCAAGAAGAGACAATCAATACAATGATTGAGGATAGAGAGAAATTAGCAGAACTAAATAAAGGACTGCAAAAAAACTTACAGACAGCAGAGAAATACGGTGATCAATTGCGTAATACTCTGCGAAAGCACAATTTAACACACTTGGCGAATAAACGTCCAAGTCATATAGAACGGAAGATGCAAAATGCGACTAATAGGTTATGGGATTGTCTTGCTGACATCACTGACCCTACTGCAAGGGTGCAGTCGGAAGCCGGAACCAAAAGTAGTAACTGTCACAAAGGTAGTAAAACAGGAAGTTCCAATAGTAGCAAGACCAAAGCAAGTCCAGCTAAATGACGTTAAAATTTATGTAGTTTCAAAATTAAACTACGAAGAATTTATTAAGGCGTATGCAAAAAAGAATGGCGCTGATTCTTATATTGCAATATCAGTAAAGGATTATGAAAATCTTTCATTAAACTTTGCTGAGTTAAGACGATATATAGAACAACAAAAACAGATCATTATCTATTATGAAAATGCAGTAGCACCAAATAAAAAAGGAAGTAAAAATGGGACAGTTCAATAATAAAATTTCAGCAGAATTTCATCCGCCCAAGAAATGGATTTTGGAAAGAGCTTTGTCATATCAAAATGACAAAATATTTTCTTCTGCACTTCAAGATGTTGGTGTGAAAGTTGCTGCAAATAGAATTACTTGCAGAAAAGGTTTTGTAACTGATCTTGCAAGTGTGCCAAGGGCAATCTGGTGGTTGATTTCCCCTTGGGATATTGCTCGAGCAGCAATTATTCATGACCTTTTATATCTTAGAATTCGTCAGTATCGTGCAGAGAATGAAGACCCAGAAGATATAAATATTAATCTTACTATTGCTAAATATAAAGAGGCAAAGAAAGCTGCAGATAAAGTATTCCTTATGGCGATGGAAGATGCTGACCCTGTTGTTCCAAAGTGGAAAATGAAAGCAGCTTACTATGCAGTTGTTTTGTTTGGTCGTTGGTCAATTATTCCAAGAGAAGGGGATTGATATGCAGAAGAAATTACCAAAAGATTTTTTTACTTGGTTGTTCAGAACATTGAATATCAAAGTTAAAAAAAATGATGGTTGATGAATGGGGTGTGACCTATTGTAAAAATTGTGGTCATGAATCACATTGTGGAACAAACAAAATGGCTGAACATCGTGGTTACAGTGTCGATGGCGCAATCATGGGTATGATAGAAGTTTGTAAATCTTGTCGTTGCGAAAAATGTAAACAACCCGATTGGGGCTAATATGGGGTGGAGAGATACAGGATTTGCAGTTACACATGCTAGAAATATTCCATACTATGAGCTTGAGGAAATGAAGAATTCCGTTAAAAGATGTCATAATCTTTTTAGAAAGAAACTACCCATGTATGATACAATGTATCTTTTGAAGATTATGGATTACGGCCAACTACAAAGAAATTATAGGGGATAGGGATGGTAGGAATAGATTGTAATAATCCAGAGTGTAATAATCCTTTGTGTGTATGTGATCCATGTGATTGTACAGAGGAAACCCCTTGTAAATGTTGCATTGAACAAAATGACATTTAATTTTAATCACCCTAAAGATGCCGGTATGGGTTATTGGGAACATCTTAGATTTGCTTGGGCAGAGATGTTTCGCTTAGGTTGCATGGAGTTTGTCATGTTTGTTCATGGTTTATTTCCATTTATATGGGATAAAAAATTTAGTAATTATATAAAAAACGCAAAGAAAAGGATGGAACATGTGGATTTTTCTGATTAGTAGTATTGCTTCTTCTATTATTGGTAGTGCTGCAGACAGCTGGTTTGCAGATACTAAACTAGGTAAGTGGTTCTACAAAAAAGTTGATGATGTTGCATCATGGGCTTCTAAAAAGTTGGGATTGAAGGTCTTGCAAGATGAAGATAATTGGAGAGCAAAATACCCAAATGTCAGTAAGAAACTTGACGAACTTGAAGCCAGAATTAAAAAATTAGAAAAGGAGAACTAATAAATGACTAAAACAATCATCGCACTTGCAGCAGTACTTGGTTTGTCAACTACTGTTTTAGCAGCTGACAAAAAAGTGCCTGTTGTCGATCCAATGAGTGTGGTTGATCTCGCAATTGTATCTGATACAGAATATGACATTGATGCCGAAACAACAACTACAGAGCTTGGTGTTGAAGCAGGAATGGAAGGATTAACCCTTTCATTACTACCAAAGTATGATTGGGATAAGAGCGAGGTTAGTAATATCGAACTTGGATTAAGTTATGATTGGAAGATAACCAAAACCTTAAATATTACACCTTATGGCAAATACAATGTGGATAGTGACTTTGAAGAAAAAGGTAAAACTGTTGGTGTGAAGACTAGATTTACTTTTTAATTTACCAACTAACACAGGAGAAATAAATGATTAACTGGATCAAAAACAGAGTAATGGAACGTACCTCATGGGACGGCGGCGCAATGATTGCTGTTGGACTTGTAGTATTGTTTCTTGGCCCTTTTGCAAAGTATGCTGCAATGGCTGCTATTGCATGGGGTGTTCTTACCATGTTGAAATCTGAAAGTTAATAATTATGCCAGAGTTGGAAACAGAGGTTGAACTTCTTAAAAAAGAATTGCATGACCAAAGAAAAATTCATGATCGTTTGGATGTTGCAATTGAGAAGCTGACTGATGTTTCCAACTCTATCAACCGTATGCTCGCTGTGCATGAGGAAAAGATTGCAAGACAAGAAGAAGCAATCTTTGAAGCAGAACAAAAAATAGAAGTCCGTAGGAGCGAACTGCTTGTTAAGATAGATGAGCTCCATTCTAGAGTCACCACAAATACCAAAGAAATTATGACAGCAGCTGCAAATCAGCATATGGAACAAAACAAAGAAATACAAAAAATTCGTGATGATATACATGCCCGTGTGGGTGTGTTAGAAAAGTGGAGATATGTTCTCATTGGAGGATCGATTGTCATAGGATTCATGTTACATAAATTTATTGATTTTAGTCCTTGACAATTTAACTTTAATCCTATATTATTATGCAATGGATTCATATATCGACATAAAATACCTTTCTATAATTTCCCCACAACTTCAACTGTTTAAAAAGAAACAGGATTTTCTATGGAATTTTCGTTGCCCGTATTGTGGAGACTCCCAGAAGTCTCGTACAAAGGCAAGAGGATTTGTGTACCGTAAGAAAAATGACTTGTTTTTTAAGTGTCATAATTGCGGTGTGGGTACAACATTGGGTAAGTTGATTGAACATATAGACTCAAAAACTTACAAAGACTATATAATGGAACGATATAAAAGTGGGGTTAAGTCAAATAACCCTGAGCCGGAGTTTACATTCAATGAGCCAGTCTTTCGTCCCAAGGGTATCCTCAAAAATCTCAAGTCACTTTCAGACTTATCCACAGATCACCCTGCACGGAAAATTGTCGAAGACAGAAAAATACCTGTTGAGTTTATGTCCGAATTATATCTATGTGAGTCATTTTACAAATTCACAAATAGTTTAGTATCAAACAAATTTCCTTCCTTGGATGGAGATCACCCAAGGTTGCTGATACCGTTTAGAGATGAGAAAGGAGAAGTGTTCGCATATCAAGGGAGAGCATTTGGAAAAGAACAACCAAAATATCTTACTATCAAGTTAGAGGAACGAGATAAGATATTTGGATTGGATCGAGTCGATAAAACTAAACATGTGTATGTGGTTGAAGGTCCACTTGATAGTTTGTTCATAGAAAATTGTATTGCAGCTGCAGGAGCTGATATTCCTTCTATGGATTGTGATCATACAATTATTTTTGATAACGAACCAAGAAACGGTGCGTTACTAAAACAAATGGAGAAAGAGATTGACAGGGGTAGTAGAGTTGTAGTATGGCCCGATAACATGAAACATAAAGATATCAACGATATGATTATCGCTGAATATTCTAAAGAAGATATACAACAAATTATAACAAACAATACCTTCTCAGGTATCGCAGCAAAGTTGAGGTTCGCAGAATGGAGAAGGATATAGGAGCAAATAAAAATGGAAAACGCAACCGCTGAAGTTGTATACCTAGAAACCACAGAAGACTACGTTGGAATTAAAATAGACAGAACCAAGGATCAGCATTTATCAGAACAAGCTAAGAAATTACTCAAAGATTATTATCAAACCAAAGAAGAAGTATCACCACAACAAGCATATGCAAGAGCAGCGGTTGCGTATTCAAATGGTGACATGGAACTTGCCCAGAGAATTTACAATTATGTAAGTGATCGATGGTTTATGTTTGCTTCTCCTGTTTTGTCTAATGCACCCATGCCGGGAGAGAAGACACGAGCATTACCTATTTCTTGTTTTCTTACATATGTTCCTGATACTCTGGAAGGATTGATTGACCACTCTGCTGAGTTGCGTTGGTTGTCTGTCAAAGGTGGTGGAGTCGGTGGACATTGGAGTGATGTTCGTGCAGTATCAGATAAAGCACCCGGCCCAATGCCATTTATTCATACAGTAGACGCTGATATGACCGCTTACCGGCAAGGGAAGACCCGTAAGGGGTCATATGCTGCATACATGGACATATCCCACCCTGATATTGTAGAGTTCCTTAATATGCGTATTCCTACAGGAGATGTCAATCGTAAGAACCTTAATCTGCATCATGCGGTGAATATCACTGATGCTTTCATGCGAGCAGTAGAACGTGATGAGATGTGGGACTTGGTTGACCCGAATGAACAGGAAGCCCGTGACAGTATGAAGGCAAGAAAGTTATGGGAAACTATTCTAGAGATACGTTATCGCACAGGGGAACCATATCTTAACTTTATAGACACAGCAAATCGTGCATTGCCTCAGTCTATGAAGGACAGGGGTTTGAAAATCAATGGATCAAATCTATGTAATGAGATACATCTACCAACCAGTGATGATCGCACTGCTGTATGTTGTTTATCGTCTGTCAACATAGAGTTGTACGATGAATGGAAAGACACAACAATGGTTCGTGATCTTATTCGTTTCCTAGACAATGTTCTTCAGTTCTTCATTGACAATGCCGGTGATGAGATTAGCCGTGCAAGATATTCTGCCGAGCAAGAACGATCTCTTGGTCTTGGTGCAATGGGTTGGCACAGCTATCTCCATAAACATCGTATTGCTTTTGAATCCGACACAGCAACATTAAAGAACATTGAAATTTTTCAACATATCAAAAATCAAGCGGTAGAAGAAACAACAGAGTTAGCACAAGAACGTGGTGAGTGTCCTGATATGGAAGGGACAAACAAACGCAATTCCCATCTCTTAGCAATTGCTCCTAATGCGAACAGTTCCATTATCTGCGGCACATCTCCATCTATTGAACCAAGTAAAGCAAATGCTTATACACACAGAACTCGAGCTGGTTCACATCTGGTTAAAGACAAGTACCTTGAAGAAGAATTGAAAAATGTTAAAAAGAATGATGCAAAGACTTGGAGTTCAATTATCACTAGTGGTGGTTCAGTGCAACACCTCAAGTTTTTATCACCAGAGATAAAAGAAGTGTTTAAAACTGCTATTGAAATTGATCAGAAAAAAATTGTTTCTCAGGGTGGTGATAGACAAAAGTTTTTGTGTCAGGGGCAATCTTTAAATATATTCTTTCCCCCAAATGCACCAAAGTCAGAACTACATAAAGTACACTATAACGCATGGAAAGAAGGATGCAAAGGATTGTATTATTTACGCACAGAAACGTCAAACAAAGCAGAGAATGTATCAACCAAAGTAGTGCGTGATGCACTAAAAGATTATGAGAGTCAGACCATGAGTCAAGAGGAGTGTGTTGCATGTCAGGGATAAGGATAGTAACAAAGTCAGATTGTCCTTTTTGCACCATGGCTAAGAATTGGTTCAAAGAACATGCATTTGAATACGAAGAAGATTTAATTGATAATGAGGAAGAACGTCTTGCGTTTTATCAGACCATCAATGGAGCAACAGAAGTTGTTGGAGAGAAACCATTTCGTAGAGTAAACTCCGTTCCTCAAATATTCATAGATGATAAACTTATCGGTGGGTACGATGATCTTATGAAAATGGGTGATGACCTGTTGAAAAAACGCAGTGGCGGTGGGTTGATGCAGTTCAGTGAAACATATAAACCCTTTCACTATCCTTGGGCTGTAGAGATTACCACACGCCATGAGAAGGCGCATTGGATTGAGGACGAACTTGATTTATCAGAGGATGTTGCTGATTGGAAGTCAGGTAAGGTAACTGAGATTGAGAAAGAATACGTCACTAACATTCTACGTCTGTTCACACAGTCAGATGTAGCAGTGGGTCAGAACTACTATGATCAGTTTATTCCCAAGTTCAAGAACAACGAAGTGCGTAACATGCTTGGTTCGTTTGCTGGTCGAGAAGGTATTCATCAACGTGCATATGCTCTGTTAAATGAAACTCTTGGTTTGCCGGACAGTGAGTATCATGCTTTTCTTGAGTACAAAGTAATGGTTGACAAGATTGAGTTTATGCAAGAGTCAGACAACAATACTATGAAGGGACTTGGCCTTGCACTTGCAAAGTCAGTGTTCAATGAAGGTGTTGCTTTGTTCGCATCTTTTGTTATGCTCCTTAACTTTCAGCGGTTCGGTAAGATGAAGGGTATGGGTAAGGTTGTCGAGTGGTCCATTCGTGACGAGTCAATGCACGTTGAAGGTAACTCAAAGTTGTTCCGTCAATTTTGTGTTGAACATCCCAAGGTGGTTGATGATGATTTCAAATCAGAAATCTACACCATGGCTAGAGTTGCAGTTAAGTTAGAGGACAAGTTCATTGATCTTGCTTATAAACTTGGAGAGATCGAAGGATTGGAAGCCTCTGAAGTTAAGACCTATATAAGATATATCACAGACAGACGTTTGTTGCAGTTGGGATTGAAAACCAATTTCAAGGTAAAAGAAAATCCTTTACCTTGGTTAGAGTGGGTACTGAATGGTGCAGACCATACTAACTTTTTTGAGAACCGTGTCACAGAGTACGAAGTGGCTGGGTTATCTGGCAGCTGGGATGACGCATACGAGGCGGTTGCGTGAAATTAATAGTGTGCGAAGAGTGTGAAGCAGAGTTTCGCATTAAACATGATTTAAATGAAAATTATTACTCTATCAAGTTCTGTGTTTTTTGTGGCAACGAACTTGCTGAAGAACTTGAAGATGAAATAGAATGGGAAGATGAAGACACAGAGTGCTAAGGCAAAAGGTCGCAGATTACAGCAATGGTTTCGTGACCTTCTTATAGAAAAATTAGAAGTCCATCCAGAGGATATTGAGAGCCGTTCTATGGGTGCAGGCGGCGAAGATTTAATCATGGCTAGAGCTGCAAGAGAAAAATTTCCCTATTCTATCGAATGTAAGAACCAAGAAAGCGTCAATATTTGGAAATCTTACGAACAAGCACAAGAAAATTCTGGTAATTATGAACCAATTGTGGTTTTAAAACGTAATAATACTAAACCTTTAGTGTTAGTTGACGCAGATTATTTTGTAAAACTACATAATAAATCCTAATATATCCCAAAAATTATAAATATATAGTATATAAGGGGAGTGTCCTATGGAAGCATTTAAGTTAATTGCTGACCTAGGCTTCTCTATCGCAGCTGTGTTTGGCGGTGGGTTCTTTATTATTATGCTACTGAAATACATTCTTGAGTCTGTAGTCAATAAGGCTCAAGGTTTGAATGGTATGATTAGTGCATTGGATAATAGAGTCAAAACTATTAATAATGAAATTGTGCGACTTGATGCTTTGATATGCCATGCTTTGGGTGTTAAACCAGATACCCGAAGATTGAGTGCAGCAGATGGTAAAGAAGATGCTAGGAAAGACTGATGAATGAATTTGTTAACGCAGTAAATCAGTATGGTGTGCCAACCGTTACAGCTGTGGGTATGGCATACTTTATATTTTACATATGGAAATATGTTACTAAGACAATTTTGCCATCTTTAAATGAAGCAAGTGGTACATTGGTCGCACTTATAGATCGAATACGAATGTTAGATAATGACATGATACGATTGGACCAAAAGATCAATACGATAATTGAAATTCAAGATCAACAAAATGACCCCTTTGAGAAGGCACAACAACAAAGAGATGCACAACAAGATAAAAGGATAGATCGAAATTCTCAAACGATAGAAAAAATGAAAGGCAAAAAATGAGCAAGAATTTTTTGAATTTAAAAACAGGGCATCATGCTTCAGATGAATATTTCAAACACATGCCTATCTGGAATGATAGTGATATTCTAAAGACGTTTCTGTTTGGCTTGGGTGTTGGTGCTTTTTTGTTTTGGGTCGTAACACTTGTCACTTCAGTTTATGCTGCTGACCTTACTCATACATGGAAGTCACCTGCCTTTAGTGGCACTGGTTATAGCCAACATGTTCTTACTATTGAGAACCAAGAGTTCTCTAGAACAAAAACTATTAAAGAAAAAAAAGAGGCAGCAGAAAGACAAGCAGCAAGAGATGCCGCAAACACAAACTTATCAAAGTTTATGAAAAATGTGGAGTCAAGAATTTACGCTCAACTGTCGAAGCAGTTGGTAGATAGTATGTTTGGCGAATCTGCTTCCGAAACCGGCACAGTTACTTTTGAGGGAACAACGATAAGCTATGTCAAAAGTAGTGACACGGTAGATTTAACAATAGTGAGTCCAGATGGTAGCACGACTAATATTACCGTTCCTGTTGGCGACTTTACTTTCTAGTTGTCAGAGTATCCCAGAGGATGCTCCTGTAACTAGCACAAAACCGCTAGTCAATGAACTATACAACTTGCAACCCCCTGTTCGTAAGGTTCCTATAGCTGTATATAAATTTAAAGATTTAACAGGACAAAGAAAATCAAGTTCATCACTTGCACTATTAAGTAGTGCGGTGACACAGGGTGGAGATATATGGTTGATCCAAGCCCTCAAGAAAGCAGGAAAGGGAGAGTGGTTTCGAGTTGTAGAAAGAATGGAATTAGAAAACCTAGTAAAAGAAAGACAAATCATACGAAGCACAAGACAAAAATACGATGGAGATAAAGCAGAAAAAATTAAACCCCTGTTGTTCGCAGGCGTAATACTTACAGGGGGAATAGTTGGGTATGACACTAATACGAGTACAGGTGGGCTGGGCGTAAGGTATCTTGGTATTGGTGCGTCTGATGAATATCGCAAGGATATGGTAACAGTAGGCTTGCGTCTTATATCAACTCAAACAGGTGAAGTGTTACTAGCAGTCAGTTCTCAAAAAACTATTTTGAGTACAAAACTGTCAGCTACTGTATTCAAATTTTTGGATATGGGAACAAAGTTATTAGAAACAGAGGCAGGGATGACAGACAATGAGTCTACAACCTATGCTGTAAGAAAAGCAATTGAACAAGCAGTTCTAGAGATAATTAAAGAGGGCGAGAAGAAAAAATTATGGGAATATAAACAAAAGGAGAAAATCAAATGAGAACGAGCATACTTACCGTACTCGCTTTTATGATTATGAGCAGTGTGAGTTATGCGAGTGACGTATATATCACTCAGTCAGGTGCAAGCTTGACTGCAAACATCAATCAAGATGGTCAGACAAATAAGGTGGGTAATGACACTACCGATTTTACAATGTCTGGCGACAGTCAAACCTATGATATAGACCAAGTTGGTAATACCAATACGATCACTGGTTCGGTTACAGGTGATGATCAAAATTTGGTAGTAAACCAAACTGGCTCTAGTAATACTGCAGCTGTTAACGTGGGTACTAATTCTTCAGCATCAGACAACGATATTCGTCTGACACATACTGGTGACAGCAACACAACAACTGTTAACGTGGGCACAACTGCTGCATCAGGTGATGCAGATATTGACTTGACGGTTACAGGTAGTAGTAATACAGTGACCATCAATGAAAACAGTACTGCAACAATGTTGAACACTGATAAGAAAGTGACAAGCGTAACATTAACAGGTTCTAGCAATACTGTTACTTCAACACATACAGGTGCTGGAGATCACGATACCACATTGGCACATACTGGTTCTTCTGGAACTTTTAGTATTACTCAAGGTGGTGCTCATGATTCTGTAGTTGATATGACAACAAGTGGAGCAAGTCATAGTGTTACGATTACTGTTGACGATTAGTCTCATTCTCTTTAGCACCAGTGCTTATGGAGCTATTGGGAATGTGGTTAAACATAAAGGCAACGCTTCTGTTGAGAGGTCGGGTGAAAGGACTTCTTTGCAAAGGGGTTCTGGTATTGAGTTCAAGGACAATGTGCGAACTGGCAAAGGTAATGTTGGTATCACTTTTGTTGATAAGACAAATGTGGCTGTCAGCGCACATAGTTCCTTGGTAATTGATGAGTTTGTATATGATCCTAATTCAAGGACAGGATCGAAGTTGGTTATGAATATTGCTCTTGGCACAGTGAGATATGCCAGTGGTAATATTGCAAAGTTGAATAACCAGAACGTGGATATTCGCACACCGACAGCAAGGATTGGTGTGTTGGGAACAGCGTTCAGTATGACGGTAGATGAGATTGGTAAGTCACTGATTATCCTACTGCCCAACAAGGACGGATCGGTAGGCAAGATATCAGTGGAGACTGAAGCTGGACAGGTAATTATGAACCAAGCATTTCAGTCTACAATAGTTGGTACAGGTGAGAGCAATCCTACCAAGCCTGTGATACTAGACCTTTCGTTAGATCAGATTAATAACCTGTTGATAATTAGACCACCAAAGAAAAAACTCATTAAACTTCTCAGTGATTCAAAGAAGGGTAAGAATATACTTGATATCGATTTTCTTGAGTTTGCAGCGCTAGATAAAAATGAGTTAGAGGAAGACTTGTTTGAGTTTAACGAGTTGGATATTAATGATTTAGATGTAGAGCTGTTAGGTAACATACTTGATCAGATTGCTGCTGCTCTAGCACAATCAGAAATGGTTGATGGTCGCACTAGTGGATTTAACAGAACAACACAAGTCAATACGATAGTGGATGGTAATATGACACGCATAATACGAAGAGTAGGAAACAGTACGATAGACCTAGATTTAATTAACGATTACGGATACACAATAAATTTAACACAGGGTGGAATACCTGTGCCGGAGATAACAACAAGAGATGAAGACGCTTCTAATACTATTACTATCTATCAGTCTGAGTAGTGTAGCATATGCCAATGAGGTGTATATTACACAGTCTGGCGATGATTTAGATGTAAACATATCACAAGATGGTCGAAACAATACCATTACCAAAAACATATGGACTGTGCCATATGATTGGGAAGGTGATGATAATACATTTGATTTGAGACAAAAGAACACAAGAAACAATTCGTCAGATTCCAATTATCAAGGATTTCATATTGATGGGAATAATAACACTGTCAGAGTTGGACAGGGTTATGCAGATTATGGAAGTCTGGCTACAGCAGCAACTCAAGAATGGGACACAGATAATTGGGAAGGGGGTAATAATACAGCAATGATAGATATTCATGGTGATAATAATATTCTCAATATCGGACAGAGAAACGGAAGTCTAGGAAACTTTAATGGTCATGATGTAACCGCATATATATATGGTGACGATAATACAGCAAGGACAGTACAGGTACATGATGGAGCAAAGGATTTGACCTTAACACTTAATGGTGATGACCATACACTTTATGTAGAGCAAAGAAATACTGGTGCCCACAATGCAACAATTAGTTTAACAAATGGCACTGATCCATATTCCTTTTCACTTTCACAAAATTCTACTACTGCTCAAAACTATTCAATGACAGGTACATGCTATACTAGTGGAGGCTGTTCAGTTTCAGTAACACAGGATTAATATGAAAAAGTGGATTATATCATTATTTGTAATTTTATTATTGTGTGGGTTGCGTTTTGCAGACCCTTGGTTTCTGGATATGGTGCGGCTCAAAGCATTGGATCAACATCAACGTAATCAAGTATCCATGAACCTCTCTAACCTTGCTACAGTAGAGATCAATAACGAGACAATCAGAAAACTAGGACAGTGGCCGTGGGATAGAAACAGGGTCGCAAACCAGATTATTAAGTTATATCAGGCTGGTGCTTCCATCGTGGTTGTTCCTATACTATTTGCAGACCCAGACAGGTTTGGTAAAGATGCGGTCCTCGCAAGAATTCTCAAAAAAACACCAACAGTGATAGGACAGATACCCACTAATGACAAAAGTAATTCTGGTGTAGTGCGTGGAGTTGCTGCTATCGGATCAGACTGGCAACCGTGGGTATATCGATACACTGGTGTAGTCGGTCCCATTCCAGAATTAGCAAAGAGTGCCAACGCAGTTGGTATGATGGTAATCGCACCAGAGAGGGATGGCGTAGTTCGACGTATGCCTTTGGTCGTTGCATCAGACGGAAAACTATACCCATCTATCAGTATGGAAATTCTACGCATAGCTGCTGGTGATGTATCGTTTCAGATGAAGACAGGTATTGCTGGTGTGGAGAAACTACGCATACCAAAATACAAGATGATCGACACAGATGCCAACGGTAATATCTGGTTGGACTTTAAGTGGAAAACACCAGTTCATCCACTGCATGAAAAACTACCAGACCTAAAAGGTAAGATCGTGATACTGAGCATGACTGCATCTGGTCTTGAGAGTGTAGTGTCCACACCTGTTGGCAATATACATTCGCATGACCTTATTGCTGCATCACTTGCTACCATGATGACAGGTCGCAATATCACCAGACCGTTCTGGACAGACCTCGCAGAACTCGCAGTCAGTGGTGTAGGAGCTCTTATTCTAACAGTGGTAGTATTGACATTGGCATGGTATTTTGGGGCAGTATTACTACCCCTTTTCCTTGGTGGTACATTCTATGGTTCGTCTTATCTGTTCACTGAGTATAGTTATCTGGTAGATTGGTCCTATCCTGTCCTTACTATGTTTGTGGTCTGGGCTATCGCTGCGTTTCTACGGTTCATGGAAGAATACAAACAGAAGATGGAGATCAAGAAACAGTTTGCAGGGTACGCTTCACCTACAGTAGTTCGATTGTTACAGGAGAATCCTGCACTAATCAAAGATGGTATGAAGAAAGAGATCAGCATTTGTTTCTCTGACCTTCGTGGGTTCACACCATTGGGTGAGAGTTTCGGTGATGATGTCAAGGGTCTTACTGAAATTATGAATGGATACATGGATGCAATTACGCAGCCTATTCTAGACTCTGATGGTATGGTTATCAAATATATCGGTGATGCTTCTATGCACATACACAATGCACCGATTGACGATGATGACCATCCAAGAAGTGCAGTAAAAACTGGACTACAAATGTTGAGTGCAGTGGAGAAGTTTAATGATAAAATCGTTTCTGAGGGCCGGCCTCCAGTTGGTATGGGTGCTGGTATTAATACTGGGCTTGGTTATCTTGGAGAGATGGGAAGTACCAAACGTCATTCTTACGATGTTCTAGGTGATGCAGTATCAACTGCTGCTCGTATCGAGTCCAAGTGTAAAGAGTATGGATGTCTACTGCTGGTGGGAGAGTCAACCTATGATGTGACCAAGGATGACTTCTTCTATCTCAAAGTCGATGAATTGGCAGTCAAGGGTAAGACCGTAGGTATTCGTATTTACACTGTGCTATCTGATAATGAATGGGCACTTAAAAATACAAACTGGTTTGCTGCTCAACAACAACATGAGAAGATGCATGAGTATTATAAGATGCAGCAGTTCGATAATGCAATTAGACTATGTAATGATCTAAGTATAGAGTTTGACGGAAAAATGAAGAACTACTACACCATGTGGATTGAGCGTTGTGAATTCATGAAGACCCAACCTCTAGAGGAGGATTGGAACGGAGTATTCATTGCAACGACAAAATAGGCCTTGACAAAGTTACAATTTTCATGTATTATAATAACATAGTCAATAATTCAGAGGATAAATAGTGATATGAATCCTATTACATACGCACTCATAACAGTCATATGTATGATGGCAAGTTTTTACTTTGCTAAATACTTCACTGTCAAGTCATATTTTGAGGACATCGTTACGAATACTCTTGATCGACTTGAAAGCGAAGGATTTATTTTAACCAAGACAGACAAAGATGGTGAAAAGGAACTGGTTAAAGTATCCGAAGCCATTGTTGCTGCTGTAAATGAAGTAAAGAAGGAAGTGATAAAATGAAGAAGTTTCTCATGATTGCTGTTAGTGCAATCGCACTATCTGGCTGCATGGTAACAAACGCACAAAAAGGCGCTGTGATTGGTGGTGCAACTGGCGGTATCTTGGGCAACCATTTCGGTAAAGGTACAGGCAAAACTGTTGCAACAGGCGTTGGTGTTCTACTTGGTACAATGACAGGTGCAGCTGTAGGTGAAAGTATGGATAGACCTGTGACTGTTGTTCCAAACGGTAACGTGGTTAATCATAACATGGGTCATTCACATTCTAATTATCAGAGGCAATGCCTTTATGTGCCACACAGGTACGTTGATGCTCACGGACATTACCATGATTACAGTCGCATGGAATGTCGTATGATTAAAGTTGGTCCACATTTTCATTAATAAGGTCTTGACAAATTCTTACATATAGTTTATAGTTATAATCATGAGCGGTATGCATTTGATGCCCGTGTACTATTCTACCACTAGTACACGCAGGCTTAAAAAGAAAAAGAAGACTGCTTCTGTCCTTGAGGCAGAACGTCAACACGAAAAGTTTCTCAAGAAGATGGGAATCAAACGGAGTGTAGCGCAGTCTGGTAGCGCATCTGCTTTGGGAGCAGAGGGTCAGGGGTTCAAATCCTCTCACTCCGACCAGTTGCCTCTTTCTAACGATATACCAGTAGGTGTAACACCAAAGAGAAAAATACACAAACACAATTTCACAATTGCACCAGCATACAACAAAGGTGCATATCAAGTTATTTCAAAGAAAGATATAAAGGATATCGGAAGATGAAACATGATGATAGCGGTCTTACAGTTAATGTTCGTAACAATAATGTTGACCAAGCAATGCGAGTTCTTAAAAAGAAATTGCAAGAGGATGGACTCTTTAATGAGTTGAGAAAGAGAGAAGCATTTGTTTCTAAAGGTGAGAAACGAAGACGAGCAAAAGCTGCTGGTGCAGCAAGAGCACGAAAAGAAGAACAGAAAAGGCTTGAAAAAGAAGGTTACTAATTATGGAATTGAAGGGACATCATAATCCTTCTACAACTTCTACTCCATTAAAACACCAACATCCGTTAAGTTGGTATATTAAATGGATATCTTCTATAATTTTGATTGCAGCAATGATTGCCACAACAAATAATATGTATCCTTGGAACATGCTTTTGCAGTTTCTAGGTGTTGGTGGTTGGTTGTGGGTTTCAATCATCTGGAATGATCGTGCATTAATTGTAGTCAATGCAGTTGCAACTGCAATTATGGCAAATGGTTTGGTTTCGTATTTAATAAAATAGGATAAATAGAACATGGCAAAGCGTAAAATAACAGCTCAAACTGATAACAGTAAATGGGAAGCACCAAAGAAAAAACGCAAACCTCGTAAACCCATGACTGAGGAACAACGTGCTGCAGCTGCTGAACGTCTTGAAAAAGCAAGGGCAGTTCGTGCAGCAAATAATCCTGATTATGGTAAGTCTGGTGTTCATGCAAGTCTACGCAATTTATCTGATGATCACCAACTGAACCCTAACAAAGTCAAGAAGTGGATTAAAACCCAAAAAGATTTGTTGAAGACTGAAAGACAAGCTGTCCGACAAAATGTTAAAGGTGCGATTGCAAAAGTAGCAGAGACAGAAGCATACATTCGCAATATGCAAAAGTATCTGAGGGACGGTGATTGGGTAGACATGTTCTATGGTGAATATGGTGAAAAGAAAATACGCAACCGTTGTGTTGCTTTAAGTTACTATTGGTATGGTCCTAAAAAGGGTGAACCTAAAAGAGATGTAGGAACTTTTTATCCAGATATGGGTTGTGTATATACACAAGAAATGGCAGATGAAGAAAGAGAGATTACTGATGTCAGACGAGATAGAAAAACCGACGGCCGAAGTGATTCAAGGACCGTGGCCAAAAACAAAAAGAAAAGTAAAAGTACCAGACGTTGATCTGATCCAATTGCAAGAGAATATTGCTTTTGCAGATCATCTTACTGAATCACTAATGGTGCAAATGATACACACTATTGGTGAAAATGGTTATAATATCAGTGGGAAAAAGTTTGTTGGTAATATGGCATTTATTATAGAAACAGTTAAAGCATCTTTGTATGACGAATTGGGACTTGATCACCCTATGACTACGATAATGAAAGCAGTCACTAAAGTCAGTATAAATAAAAAAGATGAAGACTTAATTGACACTGAGGTTGACTTGGATGAGATAGAATTTCTTGCTCAAGTATTAGAGGATGATGAAGATGGCGGACCAGAAATCTCATAATCGTTTTTCTGCACAAGCAGTTTTTAATAAAAAATTTCACAGACCCTTTTCCCCTATGATAATGGAAACTATGGTTCCAGAACGATTTGTCGAAATTATAAATCGAGTTGGGGATGATGTCTTGTCTGATGACAAAAAAAGTGAGCAGTGGGATTGGTCACACAAACTAGTAGGCAAGGTACGCAAGGAAGTACAAATCCCAATAACAGATAAGGAAGAAAAACAATACCTTTCTAATGTTATGAAACAAGGTTGTCTTGATTATCTTAATGAAGCAATTTTTGATCGTAAAGCAAATGGTTGGGTAAAGATAGCAGGAGCTAAATCTCCACCACCAAATTTGTCTAATATTCATTTGACACAAAGTTGGATCGTAAGTTCTTATGCAGGGGATTTTAATCCTTGGCATCATCATACTGGTGATTTTTCTGCTGTGATTTATTTAAAATTACCAGATAATATGGTGGAAGAAATAAATGAAGATTTACAAGATCACTATCCAGCAAAAGGTATGATTGAATTTGCATATGGAGAGACACATGATTTCCGTAGCGACAATTTAAAGTTCATGCCAGAGGTAGGTAAGTTTGTAGTTTTTCCTTCATACCTAAAACATTTTGTTTATCCCTTTGGATGTGATGGTGAAAGAAGGAGCATGAGTTTCAATGCTCATATGGTGGTGCCACAAAAATGATATTAGTTGATATGAATCAAATCTCTTTGGCAAGTATGATGATGCATCTACATATGTCGAAGAGTAAAGAGCCAGATGATAGTGTGGTGCGACACATGATTCTTAATTCTTTGAGAATGTATCGTACTCGTTTTTCTTCTGAGTTTGGTGAGTTAGTTTTGTGTTACGACTCCAAACATTATTGGAGAAGGGATTTCTTTCCACAGTACAAAGCTAATAGAAAGAAAGACAGAAAAGAATCCTCTCATGATTGGGATGCTATTTTTGAATGTCTAAATGCAATCAAAAAAGAGCTAAAGAACAATATGCCTTACAAGTTTCTTGAGGTGTATGGTGCAGAAGCAGACGATATTATTGCTACTATTTGCACAGAATATGCAGAAGAAATATTGATTCTTTCTGGTGATAAAGACTTCATACAGCTCCAAAGATTTCCAAATGTGAAACAGTACAGTCCCATAACTAAAAAGATGGTTAATGGTGAGAACCCTAAAATGTATCTTAAAGAACATGTGTTCAAGGGTGACTCTAGTGACGGTGTTCCTAATGTACTATCGCCAGACAATACTTTTACAGATGGATTACGACAGAAACCACTTGCTAAAAAGAAAATAGCTTCATGGGTTGACCATGAATTTTCTGATGTTGCACCAAGTGATGAAGTCCTGAGAAACTATCAACGTAATAGGAAGTTGATAGACCTAACTTATACACCTGATGAGCTAACTGAGGAAATTCTTGCACAGTACAGAGAAGCACCAGAGGGTGATCGTAGTAAAATTTTAAATTACTTTATACAAAAAAGGTTGAAAAACCTGACTGAATCTATAGGAGAATTTTAATGGCAGTCGATACATATACACCTTTGTTTTCTGAAATCTTAACAAAGGTATCAAAATTGAAAACAAAAAAAGAGAAAGTTGCACATCTGAAACAATACAATTCAGATTCACTACGCATGGTAATCAAATCTTCATTTGATCCAAAAATCAAATGGTCCTTGCCAGAAGGGGAAGTTCCTTTTATCCCTAATGACGCACCAGAAGGAACAGAACATACAGACCTTGCATATGAAGCAAGAAAGCTTTATCATTTTATTCAAGGTGGTGATGGAGCGTTGCATCAGAACAAACGTGAGAGCATGTTCGTTCAGATGTTAGAGGGTTTGCATCCAGACGAAGCAGAAATTCTTATTGCTGCAAAAGATAAGTCATTGCACCGTAAGTATAAAGGTTTATCTGAAAACGTGGTAAAGGAAGCATTTGATTGGGATGATAACTTTATGGTTGTAGAACACGATCAATACCCACAGGCGCCGGGCGCTGCCAACGGATGATTATTCTAGATGATATCAAACTAGATTATTCAGATGTATTGATTCGTCCAAAACGGTCAACGCTTACTTCACGGTTTGATGTTGAAATGGAACGAGAATATACATTCTGTAACAGCAAAAAGAAATGGAAAGGTGTGCCAATTATTGCCAGTAACATGGACACTACAGGTACGTTTGAAATACATAATGTATTAAGTGAACATGCCATGATTACTTGTATCGCTCGTCATTATAATAAAAGTGGTATGGAATGGTCACAATCAAAAAATAAGAATAAGCTGTGTGTTATGTCTGGTATCTCTGATATTGAGATACGAGAGATAGTTGGTGTATCTACTACATTTCCTGATGTTGCTTTTGTCGGATTAGATGTTGCAAATGGCTATACAATTAATTTTGTTGAAGCTATAAAACGTCTAAGAAATGAATTGCCTAATGCAACTATTATTGCTGGAAATGTCGTAACTGGTGATATGACAACAGAACTTATTCTTGCTGGTGCTGATATCATCAAAGTGGGTGTCGGGCCCGGAAGCGTGTGTACTACTCGTATCAAGACAGGTATCGGGTATCCACAATTAAGTGCAGTTATGGAATGTGCAGATGCGGCACATGGTTTGGGTGGACATATCATTGCAGATGGTGGATGTACATCGTCTGGTGATATTGTCAAAGCGTTTGCTGGTGGTGCAGACTTTGTTATGCTTGGTGGTATGCTTGCTGGTCACGATGAGTGTGATGGTGAGCTAGTATTTGAGGATGACGTAGAAGAACCTGTAGGAATGTGTTTCTATGGTATGGCATCTCGTACAGCAATGGACAAGCATGGTCACTCTAACAGAGAGTATCGTGGTGAGGAAGGTAAGACGGTAACTGTTCCTTATCGTGGTCCTGTAAAGAATACTGTTCAAGATATTTTGGGTGGTGTGCGTTCTGCTTGCACTTATGTTGGTGCGAGGAGACTAAAGGACTTGACAAAGTGTGCTACATTTGTTAGAGTCAATCATACGCATAATAGAGTATATGAATGATGGAGGAAGAAGTGGCAGAAAAATATGAAATATTAAAAGCATTGCGTAAAAGATACGAAGCAGATGTGGCAGCTGCTGTTGCAAATATTGAGGTATATAATAAAAACCCTGTTGGAATTGGTGAACACTCAGATATAGTTTCAGCAGTAGATTGTGAGGTTGCCAAACTTACTGATGCAGTGGATAAACTAGAAACCCTGCAAGAATTTTTTAGAGTCTAGTATAATGCCCCTAACAAGAAAGAGAGTTATATATGATCGTGATGGTGAAACACCATACATGCATAGATGGCACTTATTTTTTAGAGAAAAATCTGACCACATGGAGAAGAATGTGAAGTTACCATTTAATGCGTATCTTCATAAGATCGTATTGTCAGATGAACCAATTCTTCATGACCACCCTTGGAATTGGGGTACGTTTATTATTAGTGGTGGTTACTATGAGCATACACCAGAAGGAACTTTCTGGAGAGCTCCCGGCACGATGAGAACAAGAACATCTGTTGATTTACACTGGTTGGAGTTAAAAGATGATCAACCTTGTTGGTCTTTGTTCTGGCATGGCCCAAGAAAGAGAACTTGGGGGTTTCAAACCGATGATGGTTGGATGGATTATCGAACTTTTTTACAAAATCGTTTAGAAACAAGGACTTGAGAGATGGCTTTCTTATTGACAAATTCTAAATAGTATGGTACGATTAGATATAGTCAGAAAGAGAAACATCTATGAATTATCTCACAGTAACAGGATCAACAAAAAGAAAAAGAGGACTTGCTGAGAGTGCCATGATACATTGTATCAATGAGTTGATGCCTCGTATGAGAACCCTTGACATTGAGTTGACATTAAAAAGTCTTACAGATGAAGAAGTTGTTGGTTGGTGTCATGAAGGAGAAAATAAACGAGAGTTTTTCATTGACATTGAGAAGTCTCTTGACGGTGAAGATTTGATTGAAACTGTCTGCCATGAGATGGTTCATGTGTGGCAGAGTGCCACTCGTAAGATGAAAGATAAGTTTCGGGGTGGTTACAAGAAACTCTGGAAATGTAAAGATGGTAAATATCGGAATTATTTGAATACTGCATATTATAAACAGCCTTGGGAAGTTGAGGCATACGAAATGCAGGGTAAACTTTTGGAATCCTTTAAGAAGGAATATGTGATATGAGTAAGATGAAAAACTGGATGATGGACATCGAAGATTTCTGTAATGGATATTCTTACGGTGGCATGAACGACTTCACTGTTGATGAGGTGGTTGAGGATGTTGGGATGTACTTTAAGAGCAAAGAAGCATCCAACTATGCCAAACGGTATCTCACAGAACAATTGGGCGAAGCATGAATCCTCTTGAAGCCTTAATTGTTGCAACTGCGATTGCTGCATCACCACCCATAGACAATCCCTCACCAGAGGGTGAATGTCTCGCATTGAATATGTACTATGAAGCAAGAAACCAAGGGACTGCTGGTCTTCTTGGTGTAACTGCTGTTGTATTGAATAGGGTCAATGACAAGAGATTTCCTAACTCTATATGTGAAGTTGTCAAACAGGGACCAACCAGAGAGAGCTGGAAAACCAGAAAGACCCTTGACAAAAGTGATGCAATATACTATCCTGTAAAGAATAGGTGCCAATTCTCTTGGTATTGTGATGGTAAGTCAGATGTTCCGAAGGAAAAGAAAATATACGCAAAGTTTTTGAATGTTGCAGAAGCAATTATTAATAATGAAATACCGTTCATGGATATCACGGATGGTGCTTTGTTTTATCATGCAGACTATGTAACGCCGGGATGGGCTAAGTCAAAAACTAGAACTGTAGAGATACAGGATCATATTTTTTACAGGTGGAATTGATGAACAAGATAGATGAATATAAGAAAAAGATAAACTATGATGCTTGGGAAGATGTGACAAAGCTTCCAAGAAAACTTTTTCAAGATGCTATTTTAGAGTACCATGCATCTAATTCAAAGAAATCTAAAAAATCTGAGGGGGAAACTGAAGAATGAAAGAATTTTTAATGATTATTTCTATGTGGGGCCAAACAGCTACAGGCGATTGGACATATATTGGTAATCAATATATCAACAATACCCTTATGACACAAGCAGTGTGTGAGGAAAAGATTAAGAGAAAGAACTGGTCTGTGATTGAAAAGAACCAATATTACAGGGTACAGTTTGATTGTATGCATATATCGAAGGAGGGCAAATGAACATATTCTATCTAGACAAAGACCCTATAGTTGCTGCACAGATGATGTGTGACAAGCATGTGGTCAAGATGATACTAGAGAGTGCTCAGATGCTCTCTACTGCTCATCGTGTACTTGATGGTGATGCATATGCAGACTTGGTAGGAATGTACAAGATGGCTCACAAGAACCATCCTAGCACTATATGGGTCCGTTCTTCTGTGAAAAATTACAAGTGGTTATATGATCACATGATTGCTCTTATGAAAGAGTATACGCACAGGTATGACAAACATCATGCTACAGAGAGGTTGATAGAACCTCTTAAAGACCCACCCATAATGTTGTTGGAAACCTTGCAAAAAGAATTTACTGATCCCCCTCAATGTATGCCAGATTATTGCAAAGGGGTTGACACGGTATCAGCATATCAAACTTACTATATAGTAGAGAAATCAGACTTTGCGACATGGAAACGCAGAGCAAAGCCGGGGTGGTTCAATGCGGAGAGAGAGTTACAGTGATTACATGGTTCGCCGACTTCGTGAAGAAAGAAGAGAACCAGACACAGTAGAAGTTTTTAAGAAAGATGTAGAGGAACGAACAGAAACTCTATATAATTGTTATAAACGACAAGCACAACTTGCTGAAGAAGTTTATAGACTACAAAAAAAAGTTTTATTATTGGGGGGTGATCCTCGACAATTGGAGTTAGATATATAATGCCAACATATATATTTCATGATGAAGACGAGGGTATAGAGTTTGAAGAATTCATGTCCATGTCTGAATTGGATTCTTACAAGAAAAACAATCCACATTTAAAACAAGTTCCATACCCCACTGCGATGGTGGGTGATCATGTCATGGGTGTTGGGCCCAAGGTAGATGGTGGTTTTCAAGAGAACATGCAACGTATTGCTGCAGCACATCCAGACTCCCCTATGTCAGAGAGGTGGGGTGGTAGCACCATGTCTCATAAAGAAATTAAAACTCGCAGGGCAATTGAAAAACATGCTAAAAAGGTTGAAAGACATGGGTGGTCTGCAAATAAAGGAAAGACGCTTGCAGATAAATAGATAGGTGGTGCGGGCGAGAAATCATACTTCAGCACCGATGCACAGCATTGAAGTAAGCTTGGAAGTCACTCCGCCCCTGCACCAGAGAGGGGGTAGTCTACCGCCCCCGACTCCCCCTCTCGCTTTTATTTTTTGAGGATTTACAATGGCTAGTAAAAAGAATAAAGAAATCAATCAAAGCAATCTAGTTGCAGTCAAACCTATTACGGACAATCAAAAGGTAGTTTTTGAGTCTTGGAAGAAGGGAAAGAACCAGTTCCTATTTGGTGCTGCTGGTACAGGTAAAACCTTTGTATCATTATATCTTGCACTTAAAGATGTGATGGATTTAAAGAAACCACACGATAAAGTTGTTTTAGTTCGTTCTCTCATTCCTACCAGAGAAATTGGTTTTCTCCCCGGCGATGAGGAAGATAAAGCTGCACTATATCAGGTGCCATATCAGAACATGGTACGCTTTATGTTTGAAGCAGCAAATGAACAACAGTTTAATTCCCTGTATGACCGTCTAAAGGGACAGGGGAGTCTGTATTTTCTATCAACTTCTTTTCTAAGGGGGTTGACATTTGACAACAGTATCATTATAGTAGATGAATGTCAGAATTTAAATTTTCACGAACTAGATACAATTATTACAAGAGTTGGACAAGACTCAAAGATTGTATTCTGTGGAGATTTTGGCCAGACAGATTTAGTGAAACAAAATGAAAGGAATGGACTGCATGACTTTCTGCGAATTTTGGAAGAAATGGAAGAGTTCAATTGTCTTGAGTTTACCATTGGTGATATTGTTCGTAGCGGTTTTGTTAGGTCTTATCTTATTAACAAAATTAAATTAGGAATTGATATAGAATGAACATAGAACAACTTAGAGAACAATTAGAAATCGATGAAGGGGTCAAATATGAGGTATACCTTGATCATCTTGGTTATGCTACTTTTGGCGTGGGCCACTTGGTTATTGAATCAGACCCAGAACATGGTGCCGAAGTCGGTACTGCCGTCAGTGAGTCCAGAGTCATTGAAGCCTTCGAGCAAGATTGCGAAAACGTCTTGCGAGACTGCAACATCTTATACGAAGATTTTGCCGATTTGCCAGAGGAAGCTCAGCAAGTGATTGCCAATATGATGTTTAACATGGGCCGCCCAAGGTTAAGCAAATTTAAGGGTATGAAACGTGGTGTGGATTCAAGAGATTGGAACGCAGCCGCAGATGAGATGGTTGACTCGGCGTGGTATCGTCAAGTAACCAATCGAGCAGATAGACTTGTTGAAAGGATTAGAGCTCTAGCATAATGTTTAATCATGTAGGGATAGAGTTGCAGCCTATAACAGCAACAACTACAGATGGTGTGCGTCTATATGAAACACCAGAAGGTAATAAGTATCCATCAATCACAACTGTTCTATCAACTCGTAACAAGAAGGGTTTGATGGAGTGGCGTAATAGAGTCGGTAACGAAGTTGCAAACTATGTTGCTGGTAAGGCCGCGGCCCGTGGAACTAAGGTTCACCATATGTGTGAGGATTATCTTAACAATATGGAAAGCAACTTTCCTGATAAGTGGGAAAAACACAAGAAGAATTTTCTACCGTTCTGTCTTTTTAAGCAGTTAAAGGAAAAGGTATTATGCAATATTGACAACATCTATGCACAAGAAGCCGGTCTATATAGTGATAAATATAAAGTAGCGGGCCGTGTTGATTGTGTTGCGGAATACAATGGTGTATTGTCTATAATAGACTTCAAGACATCAACTAAGGAACGTAAAGATGATTGGAATGACAGTTATTACATTCAAGGCTCTGCATATGCAGAAATGTTCAAGGAGAGAACAGACATTGAAATTGATCAAGTAGTAATTTTAGTAGTCACAGAAGATGGTACTGTGCAAGAGTTTGTAAAACAAAAACACGATTATCTAAATGCGTTAACGGAATCCGTTGAAGTATGGAGAAACCAAAATGAAACACCTAATATCAATAATGGCGGTGTTTCTGTTAATGGGATGTAATGTAACCAACAATATTCCCAAACAAACAGCGCCTGATAACAAAGTAAATGCTGTACACCTCATTAAAGATGAGGATAAGGAACCAATTAGTCCTAAAACACCTGATAAATTTTCTTTTGTCACGGTTCCAAAAGCTATAAGTTGTGCTCCGAATAACAAAATTCTAAAAAAACTTATGGAAGTGGAAGAAAAACCAATTGCATTATGGAAAGATGCTTTTCAAGGACATCAAGTTATGGTCTTTACAAATCAAAAAACAGGCACAACAACTATTCTAGAATATCCACCCTTGTTTGAAGGTGACTACGCATGTTTACTATCTATTGGTGTTGAAACTATATTATTACATAAGCCAGAGACACAAGGTATTAAAATAAAGTACTTGACAAATTAGTTATGATGTGGTATAAATATAATACAATTCGATGATGTGGATTGAAAGTCGGACAGGACGGGGGTGCGATACCCCCCGCCTCCACCAAAAGGAGATTAGTGTGGAACAGATATTGTTAGGGGGTTGTGATGAAGAACCCCTTAGTACGAAAGGTAAGTAAGTGGATGTTTAGAGCATATATCGTTTGGAGCATATGTGCAGATATAACCTTACTTGCCGGGATAATATACCTAGTCTTTTTTTGATGGGGGCGAAATAGGATCGACTGACGGTGAATAGAAAAACGGAGAGTTGTGGATTGGACGCCTCATAGTCCACTATAGTAAATGCAAACGATAACTTTGCATCTCAAGATTTCGCACTAGCTGCGTAATCGGATAGGGTTTCGGGGGTTTCCTAGTAACAGAATAACCCCCACTTTAAGGATTGCCACGTGGCGATTCAAACTTTGTCATGATAAGGAGATATTAAATTATGGCTACTACTACCCAGACCGCTAAGGTCGCTAATGCACTTGTGAATGGTGCAGAACTAACCGCAAAACAGATTTCTTCACGCTATGGTGTGAAAAATGTTCGTGCAGTTATCAGCAAACTTCGTTCAGAAGGTTTTTCAATCTATCTGAATAAGCGAGTATCGTCTTTTGATGGTGAGACATATATGAAGTATATGATCGGAACACCAACAAAAGCAGTTGTTGCTGCTGGTTACGCCGCTCTTCGTGGTTAAAGAGCACTTCATACTAACGCACTAAGGCGAGTATGATTTTATCCCAATGAACGAATTGTAACACATATCGTATCATATGGGTTAACATAAAAGGAGATAGTGTGTGAGTTTAGAAGCCTTCGTAAGAAAATCATTTATTCCTTCTGGCTTGAGGAACACACGAAGGGTGATGCCTTAATACATCCGTGGGGGGTCAACGGTTAACCCCCCAACTTTTAAAGGAACAAAATGAGTTTAAACACACCCAAGACATTCACATTAGAAATTGAAAAAATTGCAAAAGAAAAAGCAATTACACATATGGATGCTGTTTTGTGGTATTGTGAAAAAGAGGGTATTGAACCTGATACTGTTGGTTCACTAATATCAAAAGGTCTTAAAGAGAAGATCGAAGCAAACGCAAGAGAATTAAATTTTTTACCAAGACAGGCTCAACTACCGATATAGACAATGGAACCGATTGACGTTTACCTGATGTATTGCGCCATGAAAGCTCACTTCAGTAAAAGTAATTATGACTATGTGAAGTATGATGGAAAGACCAAAGTTTCCAGAGATTCCTTTTGGAAACGCAAGGACAGGTATTTCTTTGTTAAGATATCAAAGAAGTATGATGATCCAAAAGATTACTTCCTAGCAAACTTTATCAAAGATCGTAGAGGATACATTGCTAATTTCAGTGACGAAAACTATGAGTCATGGAAACTAAAACGGCAAGGGTTCTTTGATGAATTTGTTATTGAGATGACTCCTTTGGTAAAGGAGTTTGAACCATTGTTTAACTGTGTGGGCAGTCATCCTAAATTGTTAAGAGAATATCTTGGTAAGAGGATTTCACTAGAGACTATGATTATTCTTGATGAGTTGGTTGATTTTAGTGATAAGTGGGATAAAAAAATGTCTGATGATGTTGTCTGGCCAGATGTAAAAAAATTGATGAAAGATTATCAAAGGTTCTTGACAATTGATAAAAATAAGTATAAGATAAAACTATTGAAACTTATAGAGGAGTCCAGTTGTGGATAGCAAAGTTGAAAGGGTATTTGATTACCCAGACGAAAAAGAAACCTTGATCAAAAGGGTCAGGGAACTTGAGTTTGATCTTGCAGAGATGTCTGTAAAGAACGAAGAGCTGATGGAGAGAGTTAAGAAACTCGCAAACCGTCAACCCTCTTGGCCAAAGGGGTATCGCCCTCAACGGAGATTCCATAAAAACAAATAGAGTTTTGCCTCTATAGTTAAACGGTATAACAGTTGATTTGTAATCATCAGTTCTTAGTTCGATTCTAGGTGGAGGCACCATAAGGAAAATAATGCAAACTGACAATTTCATAATGGAGTTTGATAACTTCTATTCTAAAGAAGAGTGTGAAAAACTCATAACCATGTATGAGAGACATGCTGAAGCAGGACTTGTTCTTAATCGACAAGAGGGACAAGGTGCTTCTAGCAGTCTGGTTGACGATACTCAATTATTTTCTGATGATTTAATGTCATCGTTAGAGGTTAACGTCAATTCATGCTCATGGGTTGGTGAATTTGATAGACTTTTTTGGAAATATGCATATCCACCTTATAATAAAAAATATGGTATTCTTAATGATTATGAGGCTCATGGTAACAGGTACATGAAAATACAAAAGACGAAACCAGCACAAGGTTATCATATCTGGCATTGTGAAAACACATCTAAGGTTCATACTACAAGGATATTAACTTGGATACTTTACCTCAATACGATTGAAGAGGGTGGTGAATCTGAATGGTTGTATCTTTCCAAGAGATCAAAGGCACAAGAAGGTAAACTGGTCCTTTGGCCTGCTGGATTTACACATACACACAGAGGTAATCCTCCGTTGAAAGAAACCAAATACATTATGACAGGCTGGGTGGAGATGCATTGATGGAAGTTAAATTAGTAGATCATATGGGTAGTGACTTGTCTGTAGTCAATGCTGCTCGTGTATCATTTGCAAAAGAACACAAGGAATTTAATGATGTGGCAGATACCAAACTTATTAATTATCTTGCAAAACATAATCACTGGAGTCCCTTTGGACATGCCTCTATACAATTCCATATCAAAGCCCCAGTGTTTGTCGCTCGACAACTGGTAAAGCATCAAATAGGTTTGACATGGAATGAAGTGTCAAGACGATATGTTGACGATGAACCAGAGTTTCATATACCCGATTCATGGAGAGGTACAGCAGAGAACAAGAAACAGGGTTCTTCTGATGATGAGATAGATATAAATCCTCATGGTAGAATGGTTGATGAATATGAAACTGTTTTAAGAAGTGCTAAGTGGACATATGAATATTTGTTAAGTAGGGGGGTTTGTCCAGAACAAGCTCGTATGATTCTGCCACAATCAATGATGACAGAATGGTATTGGAGTGGTACTCTATATGCATTTGCTCGTGTTTGTAATCTACGATGTAAACCAGATGCACAGAAGGAGACACAGGTTGTTGGATGGGGTATTGACGAACATGCAAAGAAACTCTTCCCTGCCTCATGGAACGCTTTACGGAATGGATAAAGCTCTTGTCATAGGTAATGGTGAGTCACGATCATGGTTCAAACCATGCCATCAACATATCTTTGATGAGAGTGTTGTGACATGGGGGTGCAATGCTATCTATCGTGATGGCGTGAATGTTGTAGACAATCTGGTTGCAGTTGACTATGGTATGCAGCAGGAGATATACGACTCTGGCTGGTGTGATGAAAATCCAGAGTACGGTGGTATACATAACGTGCATTTTGCTAACTGGAGTCCTGTACCAGCTGAAGTTGCAGACATGATGTTTATGGGTTACGATATACCAGAAGCATTTATACATAAGAGCAAGAATAGAACATCTGAGTGTGTGATACAGGGTAAAGACCCAAATACATTACAGGAAAAGATTGAGGTAGCCATTCAAATGAATCCTAATTTGGATATTCCAGACCTTGTACAGAAGATGGAAAAGGATGTTGGTGTTTGGATTACCTACACTAATGATATGAATGAGGTTGGTATTCGTGATGTTGTTCTTCCTATAGACTTTCCTATCGGTTGGTCTACTGGTAACACTGCAATGCATCTAGCATGTCAGTCTCAGCCAACAGATGTTTATGTGTTGGGATTTGATCTGTCCTCTTACGATGAGCCACTGAATAATCTCTATAAGGGAACGGATAACTATCTTCCAGCTGACTCAAAGGGATTTAACCCTGAGAACTGGTTTAATCAGATGCACACAATTTTTAAAGAGTTTAAGGATATAAACTTTTATTGGGTTGACCCTGTTAACTATCAGACAGACCTGCCAAATGTCAAACCCATGACGATGGCAGAACTTTGCGAAGAGTTAAAAATTGTGTGACCTATATATAATATGATAAGTGACTTGACTTATCACACAAAACAGTATATATTAAGTAAATTAACATACGATAACATAAGGAGATATATATGTCGTTAGATACGCTTAAGAAGTCTAATTCTTTGGACAAACTGCTCGGTGCAGTTGAAAAAGAAAATGCCCCCCAAGATAAGAAGTCCTATGTGGATGAACGTCTGTGGAAACCACAGATGGATAAGACCGGCAACGGTTATGCCGTCATCCGTTTTCTTCCAGCAGTAAAGGGAGAGGATTTGCCTTGGGCAAAGGTTTGGAACCATGCGTTTCAAGGTCCAACAGGCCAGTGGTATATTGAGAACTCTCTTACCACAATTGGTCAGAAAGACCCTGTATCAGAGATGAACTCTGCATACTGGAACTCTGGTGTTGAGAGTGACAAGGAGATCGCTCGTAGGCAGAAGAGGAAGTTGCAATACTTCTCCAACATCTTTGTTGTTTCTGATCCTAAGAACCCTGAGAACGAGGGTAAGGTTTTTCTTTACCGCTATGGTAAGAAAATCTTTGACAAGTGCATGGAAGCAATGCAGCCTGCATTTGAGGATGAAACACCTGTCAATCCCTTTGACTTTTGGGAAGGTGCGAACTTCAAGCTGAAGATTCGTAAGGTCGATGGTTACTGGAACTATGACAAGTCAGAGTTTGAAGCACCATCACCTCTCTTTGCTGATGATGAGCAGTTGGAAGCGGTATGGGAGAAACAGTATGCTCTCACAGAGTTTACTGCGCCTACCAACTTTAAATCATATGATGAGTTGAAGAAACGTCTGGACACTGTTCTTGCTGGGACTACTACAGCCGGAACTGCTGTCGATGTGATGGAAGATGAACCAGTTTCATCTGTCTCTGTGGATACCAAGGAGGTTCCAGCTCCAAAGGTTTCTGATGATGATCAGGACACTATGTCCTATTTTGAAAAACTCGCAGAAGACGATTGAGGGAAAGAGGGAACTTCGGTTCCCTCTTTTTTTATCTGGCCATTCTCATATTGGCATGTCCATTAATGTGTGGTGTAACAGTAGAGACTGAAACTGAACTATTTCGAGTGTTGTTCGGTGCAACAGTTGGTGCGTTTATCACTGTTGCTCCTCCAACACCTCCGTTCAATCTTGCTGCTGCATTTCCAGCAGATGTGCCAAATATATTATCAAGCTGTCTAGATAATTTTGCATCATGAACAAAAATTGATCCCGGCTCGGTTGCTTTCTTATAATATCGTTGTTCAAGCATCAAGTTGTCAAGTTGTTTTTTTAGTGCAGGGCCTTGTAGGCCTGTCAAACCAAGTGCCTTAAACTGGTCAGGCCTCAGGCCCAAGTTCCTCTTGACACCACTTACTCCTCCTGCCATTAAAGACTTGATAAATGCTTTCTCAATTTGTCGCATTATATAATTCTCGTCCGTTTTGCCCTTGCCGGATGGATTTTGCAATTCGGCTCTTATTTTTCTCCCTTGTATACCCTTAAACAAACCAAATTGTCTTCTCAATTGCAAAATGGATGCTTGTTTTATTTTTAATTCTTGTTTCTCTTCTTTAGAAAGGTTTTGATTTTCTTGCTTGGCTAACTCCTCTTTAATTCTCGCATCTCTCATTGTTACTTGTTTTCTTCTTTCTGCAAGTTTATCTTTTAGTTTATCAAAGCCAGCCAAAACGTCTTCTGTAGAGGCAAGGGTAAATGACAAGCCTGCCAGAACACCAGCAAATGTTACTTCTAATTTCTGCTTCCAATTGACTTTTGCTTTGGGTAAGTTTAAAAGTTCTGGAGCTCTATTATAAGCACTGACACCTTCGTATGCTGCAAAACCCACCGCTAGTAATGGTGCTATGAAAGGAGCAGCTGCGGCAGAAATACCGGCAACAATTCCGCCAAGACCAATTGTTCCTGCTTTTACTAGCAATTTTGCTGGAACTTTTTTTCCAAGTATTTTTGCTTTTTCACCAATAGCTTTTCCTGCTGACTTTATGCTATCAAATGTCTTTGAAAGTCTATTTTTTAGATTTTGAACCGTCTGTTCTATTTTTTGTAAAGCACCGCCACTTTGACGAGCTCTATTTACTGCTGCTTGGTTATTTGGAAGCCGATTGGCCGGATGGCCGGGCGATCTGCTTGGGGACATACTTGGAACTCTCAAACCCCCAGTGACGGGGGGTTTGGGTCCAAATCCTAACATTGACATTAGGGCAGCTCTAACTCTTTTGAACATCAACGCAGTTCCAGCTGTGCCTGCTATGGCATCTCCAGCAGACACTTCCATATCTGTGCCCGGTATCTTAATTTTTTTTCTTTCTCCTGTTAACCATACTATAAGTCTGTCAATAAGATCACCACCAAATGTCGTTAAACCAGCAAGTAATAAAAGTGGACCAAGAACTTTTTTAAATGCAAACGCACCAGCTCCAGCAATCGCACCAAGGACACCTTTTATAAGACCACCGGCACCTCTTGCAAGATTACTCAATAGAGTAGTAATTAATAATCTTTTTTGAAATTTTTCTACATTATCAAAGTGTTCGGTTTGCCCATCAAGTATCTTTTTACCTTGATTTAAATTTTTAGTTCTATCTTTTTTCTCTTTAGCAGCCTTTAATCTTTCTCGTCCCTCTGCTTCTTTACCACCCTTTTTGAATGTACCATCTGGATTACGAGCCATTCCTTTTGCTGACTCTGATTTTTTCCTTTTTGCCTCTGCTGCCATGAACTCCGCACCGACACCAAACTGTTCAATATACTTCTTTTCTGCTGCTATTTTTGCTTGTTCCTGTTTGAACACATTTGCTCTTTTAATCAGAAATTTTGCTTCTTTTTTGCTGATATCTTGTTGTTTTGCAAGAAGCTTAGCAGCCTTTCTTTCCCGAAGTTTAGCGAAAATATTAATTCTACTGTTTCTAATTCTTGATGCAGCAAATTGTGAAATTTGCAGTTTTGACAACATATTAAATCTTTTACCAAAGGCGCCAAGTTTACCCAAGTCTTTGCCAAATGCTGAAAGAAATGATCTATTATCAAGACCAACAGCACCAAGACCATCGGCAGCCCTATTGAGATTAATAGTTGCTAAGTTCAATTCTTTTGCTGCATCTTTTTGTTCTCGTATTTCGTCTTTGGTTGCCATGATAGCGTCCTATTTCTTTTTCTTAGGTAATGAACTGCCGGGTTTACCAACATACAAACCAAAGAAAGCAGCACCAGCACCTACGATGGTAGATATAAACATTGCTTGTGCGTTTGTGGGATTAGATAAGTCCATAAACCAATCAACAGATGAATAGAAAGCCCAGCAATATGCAAGCATCACTAAGCGTGGAATCATACGAAACTTGTCCAACATACCAGCAGTCTTATTGTACCAAGTAGGTTCCTCGTCTGGATGGTCAGGAACAATATCAGACTTTTGTAGCTCGTATTCTTTTGTAGTCTCTGTTACTTTAACTGTATCATCTGCCACTTTGTTTCTCCATTTCTTCTTTTTCTCTTTCTAAATGTTGGAGTAATAGTCCTTGATATATATCTCTCTCCCAAGGTATCATATTTTCAAGTTCTGTCAAATTATAACCATGATGTTGCATCATTGCAAAGAATGTCTCATAATAACCTTTAAGAGACAGGTGAGACATTCCTATACGAAAAAATCAGCGAGGCCCTCCAATACTACCTCGCTTGTCTTTTTCGTATTTGGATTTCTAACTTTCATCACATGTCTAACTTTCGGCATTGTTTCAAAAAACTTGTTTACTTCCTCCAACTGTGTGTTTGTCATCTGGTCAAAAAATGCAGTCAACTCTTTGTCACTCATGTCAGCTCTACTGTATACGGTATCCTTGTCACGGATTTCAAAAACACATGCCTGAATAAGTTTAAACATTGCTTCTGTTGAACTATCACCATCCTTTAGATCAGATATATGTTTAGTTATTTGTGTTGTCGGATACATCATTATAAGTGTTACATCATCAGTAAGTTTTATTTCATTACTATGATCGTCTTGCAGTGTAACTTCTATATCATCAATATTAACTTTTACATCAACTTCTGTTTCTTCATCATCAGGACATTTCACTTTTAAATCTAGTACATCCCCTACAGATTTGCCTCGAATGTTGATAAAAAGATATTCCAGATCAAAAAGTGGTGTATCCTGATAACCTGTTGCTCCATCTGTACAATCATGCACTATTTTTACAATCGCATCATTGATGTTAGACTCTAGTCCAGTTTCAAGTGCAATCAGAAGAACCTTCTCTTCCTTGACCAAGAATGGTCTGTATTTAATTTCATCGCCCGTCGATGGTAGTGTAATAGTATATTCGGGTGTTACTAGTTGTGGTAATGCCATAATTTTTCATCCTTTATAATAATCATGTCAGTTTATTTAAAATACGTCATTTATATTGGTTCAAATACTGGTTGAGGTGGTGGAGCTCCAGTTGCACTGGCCCCATCATCATGTTTTCCAGTTTGTCCTAATTCGTGCCAATATCGATATGCGAAAGATACCGAAACTTTTTGCAGTTCATTGGTTGTTGACATATTAAATTCGTTTGCATTTATTGTTTTGGGAAATGCTTCAACCAATCTAATTCCATGTGTTTTCACACCATCTTGATTAAGAGTAAAAATGTCAACAGTACCAACATAACTGTCATAAAAATTCATGTTAAATGATGGTCTTGGATCGCCAAATCCACTGATAGGATTGCCAGACCCATACATTTCATAGTGCCACTCACTAAAAATATCTTTGACCTTGAACTTTTCATCTGCAAGAAATGAACAGGTAATATCTTCAAATGACCACCCATCGACAATCTGTGTCTGTGGCCCATACCTCTCATAATTTGGTGTTGTGTTCATGGTTCTTCCGGGCAAGGAAACTGTGTCGCATCTTAAAGCAAGGCCTTCCATCTCTGCGCCAGTCGTTCCAAAAGGAAAATTGACATGAACCACAAACTTATTGGTGTGGGCAACACCACCATAAGTTCCACCGCCATTAATGCTGGATATTAGTCTCTGCATTGTTCCACTAGCCATCAGACCATGCTCCTAGAGTCGCTCCAGACCGCATCTGCTGATGATTTCTTGAATCTTTGTACAGGAAGTAGTGCGGCAATTGTAAATTCATCAGCATCTATTCTACGGAAATCAGATTTAGTTTGTCCGTATAGGTATTTATGTATGGTAGGACGAATTAAAGCAATATTTTTTAGTCCTGTGTAACTAACATTTAGTCGAGTAGTTTTATCATATTCTGCATTATTGCTGTATGCAACTAGTCTATCTAACAACCTAATTCTCAAAGGTATAGGTAGATAATGTAGGTTAAGTCCAAGAAATCCATCTGAGTATGCTTCTATTGGTAGAACAAGAGGAAATGTGTCATAGTATGGCAGCTTTTCCTTGAATTTTGGATCATAGAAGAACATGTTGAGTCTACCAATGAAAGGCGCCTTTCTCCGTTTACCGTCACGAATTAGGTCAAGTGCTTTAGGTGTGCCAAATTCTTTTATTTTTTCTCTATACCAGTTTATGGATAGGTCACGCCCGCCCGCTGCAGCCTTTACTGATTGTATGAAGTTGCTCTCTGCCATAGTATTATTTATATCGAATGTTCAAATGATCCTCATTGAAAATCTTAAATTCCATGTCATTATTTTCACACCATTCTGTTGCATACTTCCATTTTGCTTCGTTTATACCCCAAGTCTTTACCTCATTCAGCCATTTCTTTGTCTTGCGTTTGGGCTTCTTCTCTGGTGGTGAGCATTGTTTCTTGGGTTTTATCTCTATGATGAATTTTTTGGAACTGCCGTTATGTTGTTTAACTTTTATATAGAAATCTGGAAAATATCGGTGCATACGACCATCCCAAGGTGATAAATAGGGTATGATGATCTCTTCACTGCCCCACTCAAGTATCAACTCATTCGTATCGCAATATGCCATGAACTTGCGTTCCCATAGAGAACGATATACAATTCTGTGAGGATCACCCTTGTATTTTTTAGGGTTGGTTGGAGTATATAGACCTTTGTAAGACATAAATATAGTATTATATAGGAAGAATAAAAATGTCAGACCTCACCAACAGTAAAAGTTTTAAAAAGCTTAGTCCAGAACGACAAAAAATGTTGACGATGCAGCGTCAAAATTCAAGTGCTTTCAAAACAAAACAAACTTTGGATAAAGTCAAAGATGTATACGGAAAAAGAGAAGATCAAATTATAGCAGCAAAAAAGAAAAGCACCACTGTAGTTGATAACAAGAATAAAACACAGAGAGCAAATCCAAAAAGTGGGTCTGGTAGAGCCCCTGTGAAGGGTGCAAACGTACACTATTTTCCATCCGATGTAGGTACATTTTCACAGGGACATTACATTATATTTTCGGTAAAAAAACAAGTTGCAGCAAATGTAACTGGTAGAAAAGCAAGAGGCAAAGCCGGAGCATCATTGAGAACTGCCTTTCAAGGGGCACTTCAAATTTCTGATATGATTTGTATGTACATGCCCCCTCAAGTGACATTATCTGATAACTTAAAATATGCAGATCAAGAAATCGGTGGAGCGGCATTAGCGGCAACTGGCGGTGTACAACGAGTAGTAAATGCAGCTCAGATGGATGGAGCCATGAAAAAAGCTTTGGGGATGGGAAAAGGTGTGCTTGAGACAGGTGAAGACTTCTTCAAAGGATTGCTAATCGATGGTGTCAGAGGTATGGCAAATATACTTGGTGGTGGTGCAACTGCTTTACAAATTAGCCAAGGAATTGTTGCGACCCCTCACCTTGAATTAATGTTTGAAGGCGTTACCCGAAGAGAATTTACTTACACTTTCACAATGACACCAAGAAATGAAACAGAAGCAGATAAAATTAGAGACATAGTTAAAATCTTCAGAACAGCAATGTATCCAGATTATGCTTTTAGTAGCCGTGCAGCTAGTACATCTGGAATAACCAACGCAACTGCCACTCGTTACATGAAATTTCCTGATGTTTTTGAAATACAATATTATTTTAGGGGAACAGGTGAAAATAATTTTTTACCGCAACCAAAAACTTGCAGTCTTACCAAATGCGATGTAACCTACGGTGGTGGAGAATCTTATGTCTCTGTCGGTGGGAATGGTTCTCCACAGAAAACAACAATTGCACTGAGTTTTAGTGAAATAGATATCATGACAAAATCACAAGTAAAGGCAGGGCACTAATAATGTTTAACATAGGTTGGCCAACCATAGAATACGATTCCGTAGGACAGGGAAATACTAAGACGGTTACTGATCTTCTCAGAAGAGTGGCAATGAGAGCAAAGGTAAAGGCTAATACTCTTTTGTATGATTATCATGATATTGTCGAAGGAGACACACCAGAGAGTGTGGCATTTGAGTTTTATGATGAACCAAAACTCTCTTGGGTGATACTCATGGTAAACGACATAACAGATAGATTTCATCAATGGCCTATGCCCTACCATGAATTTATTACACATGTAAATGACAAGTACTCCAATATAAATGCAACACATCACTACTACATAACGCAGTCATCAGGCGACACTGATGTAAGAATTAATATTGGTGCAGACAACACAGATCACTCTGGAGCAACTGCTGTTACCAATTTGGAATATGAAGAAGATTTGCAGAACCAGATGAGAAGGATTCGTATACTGCAACCAACATATGTAAATCAATTCACAGAAGAATTTAAAGAATTATTAAATGAGGAACTTTGATGGCAGGAGTTATAGACCCCGGCGAGTTTAAAGTCGAAGGTGCGAAAATACATCTCTCTAACGGCGAAACGGTAAATTTAACAGACCCAAATACTGGAATCTTGTCTTTAATATTAAAGGAAGATATTGAAGAAGCTGCCATCATGGGTGAATTGGTTTTTTTCGATCCTAAAAATGTTGCCAACCGAGGCCCTATCACTGGCGGTGAGGTGATAGATATAAAAATAGCAACATCTTCTGAGTTTAGTGATGAAGCTTCTATTATAGACTTTTCCAGAAATAATCTCATAGTGACAGGACTAGGTGCTTACACAGCAGATGCTCATCCAACAGGAGCAGTAACTTCTGTGACTTTTTCTACACAAGAGATTATTGAAAACTATAGAACTAGGGTATCACAATCGTTTGAGGGAACATATACTGACATAGTAGAGGAGATCATGGAAAAGGTTATAAAGAGTGGAAAAAATCTTTATATCGAACCCTCTACAAATAAAAAGAAAATAATAGCACCAAACGTGCCTCCCTTTGAAGTCATAAAAATGGCGATGGAAGAGGCAATGAATGATCAACGAGAACCTACTTACTATTTCTATGAAACAACTATGGGTTATCATTTTCGTACATTGATGGATATGTATGATAAAGAAGACAAAGTTGTTCTTAAATATCATGATGATTTTTTAGGTCTGGCCTCCCCTGCTACTAAAACTATTACCGATAATTGGATACATGCCATAACACAAATACTATCATTTCAAGTGTTATCAAGATCAAATTTATTAACTAATCTAGATTATGGAGTATATGCGTCAAAATTGATAGAACATGATATTTATAATAAGACGTACCAAGAATATGAATATGACTACTTTGATGGTGATATAGAAATACACATTGCTCCTAATGAATTTATATACAGCAAAAAACCTGTAGTGAATGGAAAGACCCTAGCAGAAGATAAAATGCAGACATATCTTGTTCCAACTGCACTAAAAAATATTGAGGCACAGACTGATGCACATCACAGTTCATCATTTGGCACAGGCTCTGGTAATTTTCCTGAGTATGGTTTTTCTGCAAAAAATGGTAAAAATTGGGTACAAAGAAGAAATAGCATGAGAAGGCAAATAGCAGATATAGATGGTGCTACCACCTTGAGTTTAACTGTTCATGGTAATTCTCTACTTAATGCCGGAGATGTTATTAATCTTAATATATCAGAAAAACAACCAGCAATTGCAAACGACCCAACCCCTGATCCAGTTTTGAGTGGTGCATTTCTTGTAAAAAGTATCGAACATCAATTTACTGTAAGTGACAGTTTATCTCACATGATGAAATTGACTGTAATAAAAGACTCAATGCCAAATGATTACAGAAAACAATTTGACTCTGGTAAATCACCAAGTAAAGGTAGTTTTAGAAAGATTGAAAGCTACTACGAATCATTTTAGAAAGGAGGTTTGACTATTAACTCAACAAATATACCTAACAAACATAAATTGCGAAAGGAACAAAAAATGGCCAGAACCAAGAATCGTATCAAGAAAATGACATTCCAAACACAAGACCGTAAATATGAACCACTTTCAGATAATGATAAATACATTATAAAGATGGCAGGGTATCAAAAAGAGTTAATAGGAAAACAAAATGAAGAACTTCAACGATCTACAGGAAGGGTTGCAAGACCCCAATATATTTAAAGCGTTCTTCCTCGCCGGTGGACCGGGCAGCGGTAAGTCATACGTTGTCAGGAAGACCACCGGCGGTACAGGATTGCGTGTGGTCAACTCTGACGATGCTTTTGAGTACATGCTCAAGAAGGCAGGTCTGTCTCTCAAGATGCCTGACGAGGAACAGGTGCCTAGAGATGCAGTTCGTGACCGTGCCAAGAGAGTCACTGCAAAACGTCAAGAGGGTTACATTGATGGTCGTATCGGACTCATCATTGATGGCACTGGCAGAGACTATGAGAAGATCGCAAAACAGGCTACAGAGTTAAAACAACTTGGGTATGATGTTCACATGATATTCGTGAACACATCCCTTGATGTGGCTCTTCAACGTAACGCAGAACGTCCTCGTTCTGTGCAAGAACCCATTGTAGTAAAATCATGGAAAGACGTTCAGTCCAATATCGGTAAGTTCAGTCAGTATTTCAGAGCAAACTTCGTAGTGGTCGATAACAACGATGCGGATGAGGATGTATTCGTTAAGGTCTTCAAACAAGTCAAGGGACTACTTAAAAAGAGGGTCAAAAACCCTCAAGCACAACAATGGATCATGCAACAGATGAAGGCTCGAGGTATCACAAAAAAACCCAAGGGATTCTAAATTAGCTATTGACAAACCCCTTTTCGTGTGGTAATATAAGTTATACACTGAGAAAAGGAAGACGTTATGATGAATTGCAACTGGATATTTCGTGACCTGATGACCAAGAAGCGGGTCATGAGAGAAGCAGGGATTGATGTTACCCCCTTTGACAACGAAAAGAAGGTCAATGAGGCCTTCAAAAAGTCAGGGTTGGTTTTCCCAGTATCAAACAAAGGGGGTCGGGCATAATGGACAACGAGTTCAATTTCCTGTCGCCCAAGGTATCCTCTAAAGATAGGGATGTAATGGGTTTCGATGACTGTGGAGATGGCTCCACATGGATGATCGAAGACAATTGGTGTATGGCACATATCATGCACCTCGCTGGTGTATTCCCCAGCGTCAATATTGCCCGTAAAAATGGGTGGAATAAGCCCATTCCAGAGGGATTTTCAGAGTTTACCGTTGGTAAAAAGAAGAAAAAAGTTTGGATTCTCAATGAATTCAATGACTTAGAGTAAGCGATTTTGTTTGACAAATCTCTTTCCGCATGGTACTATAAGACATAATCAGAAGAGGAAAGAGATATGACTAAGTTCGTTAACAAAGAATTCAATTACGATGGTTTGTACCTGACCTATGGTGCGGATCGTCGGTTCGTTGCTCGTTTCAAGAATGGTGGCATGGTCGCCTTCAAGAAATTCCTCCGTGAGAACTTCACCGTTGAGGAATACTTTGCCAATCTTACTTGCAATCCTCCTCTGAAGGTTCTTGAGATTAAGGGTTATGTAAATCCCACGGTTGCAAGGATTCTTAAAGAACGTGGTTATCCTATGACTCTAGAAGGTAGGGACAGGATGATTGAAGATGATATCGCTCGGAGGGCTGCATAAATGGTTGACAGAATTACGATGGACAAGGGTGTTTTCCTTGGTTATGGTAATCTAGAAGACCTAGAGCTCATAGGTCGAGCTTTCGGGTATGACATTCATCTTGAGAAAGAAGAACGCACATATCATACCGTATGGGTCTATGACCGCAACGTGACTAAACGAATTCGCCATGTAGAGGGTTACATGGAAACTCGTTTTCGGATTGTTGCAAAGGTAGAGTTGACCAAGGAACGTGGTGCATGGCACGTTGATCTAGTCAATGTCGATAGTCGGTACAAGGGTAACAACCTTGCCGTTAAGATTTACAAGTTTTTAATCAAGAAATTAAACATTACACTGATGGCTGGAACTAGTGCTTCGCCCGGCGGCCGCTATGTCTGGAATAAACTTGCTAAGGAACGTGATGTAACGGTGTATGCCAAGAAATCACCCTATTCCAAGCTGATAGACTTCCCCAAGTCTGGTAAAAGAGAGCTTATCTCCAAAAAGTTTAACCTATATGGCACCAACGCAGAGATTTTTGCGGTTGTAGCCTAACTTTTGCCTTGACAAACCCTATTTTATGGTATATACTAAGGTATAAACTGAGAAAAGGAAAGAGATTATGACTGTTTATGTTAAAGAAGGTGCTGAAACGATTGTTGCTGGTCTTGGTAAGATGAAAGATGCCATGATTAGGGACTATATTGGGTTCATGCCTCCGAAGGATGACGTTCGGAAGAATATGTGCGAAAGGTACGAGAATAATTTCACGATCACCTACGGTAAGAAGTACATCAAGATTACCGAAAGGGGTGGTGGAGTTAAGGCGTTTGTTGTTGGTGTTGACAATGACAAGAAGTTCAAGAAGGGTGACATTCTGAAACCCGCTGGTTACGCTGCTCCTGCACGGAACGCTGCACGGGGTAATATCCTCGACGGTGGATATCCCATCAACTGGACTGGCCCCCTTTACCTCTAGGAGATTATGATGATACGGAAACCTACTGTTGAAAAAAACATAATTAATCTGGATGGCCCAGATGGTAATGCTAATGTTCTACTTGGGATTGCCAGTAGGTTATGTTCGGAAGTCGGGTATGCCTCTGATGAGAAGGAAATCATGCTCAAAAGAATGATGTCTGGTGATTACAAGAATCTTGTCAAGACATTTGATGAGTATTTTGGTGGTTATGTAATGTTGGAAACAATGAATGAGGAATTGCTATGAAACGAATCATGACGGTTGCGATTGAAACTCTGTTTATGTTAACCCTATTTGCGGTAGGGTGGTTCTGTTTGGTGGTATTATAGGCCAAATTAGCTATTGACAAAGCCTTTTGAATGTGGTACTATAAGACATAATCGGAAAACAGAGAGAAAGATACGAAATGGCTTATGTGAGTAAAGAGACAAAGAAGGAACTGGCTCCTGAGATTAAGAAGGTTCTCGCCGAATACGGTGTTAAGGGAACCATCAAGGTTAATCATGGCAGCACTTTGTGTGTCACTCTTCGGAAGGTTCCTGTTGGGATGTTTACCGATAGAGAGATTGAAAACGGTGTGAACGTCTACCATCTTGAATGGTTTGAGGGAACTGCGAAAAGGTTCTTGATCAAATTACTTGCCGCCATGAAGGGTAAGAAGTGGTATGACAACACTGATGCCATGATTGACTATTTCGATACCGCTTGGTACAACGATATCAAGATTGGTGAGTGGAACAAGCCTGTTGAGATTGTGAAATGAATTTGATTGCAAAAGGTTACAGTTCTTTGGATGATGTAACGCCGATGTATCTCTGGAATAGTGGAAACTACAAGTACGAGATTGAGGTTGTTAAGAACAAATACTACAAAGAATGTGAAGTATTTGATTCTTCTTACGATGAGGCTCTTGATAAGTTCAAAGAGTTGGTTGGTGGTTCTTTTGAATATACTGAGGAGGCGTACTATGCCTGTTAGTAAGACTGATGCACTAATGAAAAATCTCTTATATGAAAAGGTTACGGTGATACACGCAGCCTTTGAGGACGCACCCACAACGGTTGCGTTTGTAGAGGTTAAGAAGGACTTGTCGGTTACTGACAAGTTAGAGAAGGCTTTCGTAAAGACCAACAGCATCAATGATGCTTGGTGGAACAACGAGGGCGTGACCAAGATGTTTGGTGGTGCCGCATGTCGGAGCACCATGACAGGTGACATGGTTTTGGTTGGTACTAAGAAGTACAAGTGTGAGATGGCTGGATGGAGTGAAATTGAGTGACCGATGAACAAACCACTCTTGTCGAAAAAAGAATAGAGAGGGCAATGCTTGCTAGGAAGAATGTTGGTTCTTCGTGGGGTAAGCTTTATTGGGACACTGTTCTCGCATACTTACTGAGACAGGCAAACAGATTGAACTAAATAACTGTATGGTGACTATAACTGAAGCAGCCAAAAAGTATATGCGTTCCGTCATACTAAATGGCGACAAAGTATCCCTCTCTGTAAAAGGTGGGGGATGTTCTGGATTCCAGTATGTTTGGGGTTTGAGGACCGACAGCACAGGCGTTAATTGGTCTGATCCCATAGAGGATATTTTAGTTCTTGATCCACTAGCAGAGATGTATGTTATAGGTAGTGAGATAGATTATGTAACAGAGTTGGGTGGTAGCTTTCTGAAGGTTGTCAATCCAACTGCAACAACCCAATGTGGGTGCGGAGAAAGTTTCGGTGTCTAATACTATAGCAATGTGGTTCATAGTGGCTATGCTGCCAAGTGGTATAGACAGTTATATATTCCACAACCCCACATTTGATAGCAAATATAAATGTGTGGAATTCATTGTTGAGAGACATGAAGCATTGAACGATTTCATAGCTGGTGAATATAATATAAATCATTCAATATCATCAAAATTTTATTGCATGGAAAAGAACTTTATTAAAGAAATTGAAGATATGTCCGGCAATGTGACTTAGGAGGAGAGGTAAATGTATGAGTATCCATGCAAAATTGTAAAGGTAATAGACGGTGACACAGCTGATGTGGACATCGATCTTGGATTCGGTGTGTGGCTAAAGAAACAGAGGATTCGTTTCTATGGTGTTGACACACCTGAGTCAAGGACCAGCGACAAGGAAGAAAAGGTCTATGGACTGATGGCAAAGGAGTTTGTGCAGAAACATCTACCCTTGGATTCGATACAGGTTCTACGCACAAGAAAAGATGGCAAGGGTAAGTATGGCCGCATATTGGGTGAGTTTGTTGTGAATGACACAACTGTAAATCAGTTGTTGATTGACACGCACAATGCAGTTGCATATCATGGACAGTCAAAAGAAGATATTGCAGAAGAACATCTGGCAAATAGAGAACTAGTGAGCATAGAGAATTATCCGTGAAATTATTAGACGATTACCTTACGGAGTCAGAATACAACGATTTAACGACAACCTCACTTGAGTATGCAAAGGTGCATTGGGTGGGGCAAAGTGCGATACCGGCAAATGCATTGCATGAGCTGGTGTTATCTACATATCCATATCTGACTAAACCTGCCAAAGGCGCAACAGCTTGGTATAACATTCGACCTGTAGACCCCAAATGGCACAGCGACATTGAGTCATATTGCACAGTCAAGGGATTTGTTAAGGAACCGCAACCCCTACCCGAATATACTTTCATTTACTACGTCAAGAGTCCCGACAGTGGCGGAAATCTCCAAATTGGAGGACCACGATGGGGTATTCATCGTCAGATAGAACCCATACAAAATAGATTGGTGTATTTTGATGCGACTTTGACACATAGAGTTGCGCCATACGAGGGCAATCGTGTATCTATAGGGATTATATGGTGGGAGAAGACCCCAGAATATTACGGTGATTTGGGTGAAACTGAGACAAAAGTGCTTCCCAGAATATGGGAAATAGAGGATGAAAAAAATGCTGTACATATCTCCGCCGTTCGGTAATTATTTCACATATAAAGACGCAGTACCTATCATGGGTACGTTTACTGCATACCCAAGAAAGGGTTTGATATATCATACGTTGAGATCATTGCGACCAGTGAGGGGTGGGTGGAGAAATCAAATAGGGTTTCGTAACAAGGGTATCCGTAATGTCACTATAAAGCCTGATCGTATACACTCCATATGCGGATTAAATGATGATGAATGGGAACATCTGTTGTACTTAGTTCCGAAGGGAACAAAGCTTGAGCTCAATTTGTCATGTCCTAACGTGAGTGAGATCACCATACCACATGATACACTCAAAGAATTTCTGCAAAAATTTCCTGACCTGATGGTGAAGGTGCGGTATGACATATCGGATTACGATGCAGCTGATCTCAAGCTGTACGGTGTAAACCATATTCACTGTTCAAATACCATACCAACACCCAGAGGGGGTATATCAGGATCGCAGTTAAGAGTTATGAATATGGCTGCTATCAAGCGGCTATCTGAACTATCTTTTAATTCACTGATTGCCGGGGGTGGAATATATTCTGACAAGGATGTATATCAGTATCGGGATATGGGTGCAACTGATTTCTCCATATCAACAGCACATATCAGCTGTCCGTGGAACATACCGTCAATATACAGGAGTGTTTATGAGTAAAATCAAGAAAATGTACAAGTTTGTATCACGCAAGGAAGACAGCTGGGCTTCCATCGTGATTACAGGCGGACGTTATAGTGGTATCGTATACCAGTACGGTAGAATAGCGCTCAATGAGGAAGAAGATGCGGAAGGGAACTTGACACTTTCGTTTGATTATACTATAATGGATAATTATGGTATATCCAATGATGAAATACACGATGATTTTCGCAATCTTCTTGGTGACATTCTTGTTGATGTACTAGATGACCAACTAAAGGAAGAACAGCTTGAATATGTCCCAGACCATTGAACGCACAGCACTAACGCAACTTGTAAGCAACGAGCAGTATGCTCGCAAAGTGCTACCTTTTATGAAGAGCGACTATTTCTCTGACCGTACAGAACGCACGTTATTTGAGGAAATCGCTAAATTTGTAGACAAATACAACAAGATACCTACTCAGACATCCCTTGAGATAGAGGTATCGGCTCGCAAGGATTTGAATGGTGAGGACTTCAAGAAGGTAATCGAAGCCATACAGGGTATGGAATTTTCCGATGTGGATTTCGATTGGTTAGTGGACACAACAGAACAATTTTGTAAAGATAAGGCGGTATATAATGCTATTGTTGAAGGTATATCTATCATTGATGGAAAAGATAAGAAACGAGGTCCAGATGCTATTCCAAGTATCCTCACCGATGCCCTTGCTGTGGGTTTTGATAATCGTGTGGGCCACGATTATTTGCTGGACGCAGAGTCCCGATATGACTATTATCACAAGGTAGAAGAGAAGATTCCGTTTGATCTGGACTTCTTCAATCGTATCACCAAGGGTGGATTACCACCTAAAACACTGAATATTGCCCTTGCTGGTACAGGTGTGGGTAAGTCTCTGTTCATGTGTCACGTTGCTGCAAACTGTCTGAGTCAGGGAAGAAACGTCCTGTATATCACATTAGAGATGGCAGAAGAACGTATCGCAGAGAGAATCGATGCTAATCTGATGAATATCTCTATGGAAGACCTACATAGTCTACCAAAACAGATGTATGAGAACAAGATTGCCAAGATCATCAAGTCCACGAGTGGACAGTTGATTGTCAAGGAATATCCTACGGCTTCGGCACATAGCAGCCACTTTCGAGGGTTGATAAAGGAACTTGCAATCAAGAAATCATTCCGACCAGATATTATCTTCGTAGATTACCTCAATATCTGTGCATCGTCAAGGTTTAAAGGAGCACAAAATGTCAACAGTTACATGTATATCAAGGCGATTGCTGAAGAGCTTAGAGGACTGGCGGTTGAGACAAATGTTCCAATTATGTCGGCAACACAGACCACTAGATCAGGTTTCGTGTCTTCGGATATTGGTCTTGAAGATACGAGTGAGAGCTTTGGTCTGCCTGCGACTGCCGATTTCATGTTTGCACTCATTAGCAATGAGGAACTAGAAGAGCTCAATCAGATTGCGGTCAAGCAGCTCAAGAACCGATATAATGACCCTACTGCTAATAGACGCTTTGTGGTGGGTATTGATCGTGCAAAGATGAAATTGTATGATATAGACGATAAGGAACAGGAAGACCTCGTAGATGCCGGACAGGAGACTTTCGCTGAACCAGTGTTTGATAGAACGAATTTTGGAGAGGATTGGAAGGTATAGTGTATAGCTATCAGAGTGAACAGAGAGCTGCGATAAGAGAATCCGCTGTCATTCTTGATCTTCGGTATAAAGGATGGTCCTGTGAGGAATTCTCAAGAGATTCAAAGGCTGATATAGTGGTTGATCGGGGAAAGGGTACTGTCGAGATGGTACAGGTAAAACCCATTGTAAACTCCAAAATACCCACAATAACACGAAAAGAAAGAGAAGGGGGAAGAAATACCGAGCTCTATCGGGATTTCGGTATACACTGGATAGCAGGACACGATTGGAAAACACGGCTCATATACTACTATCATATAGACACATATGGACCACTCAATGGAAAAGACATCGATATAAGAAAAATACCCCCGAATATATTTCCTGAGTGGATACCACCATTACATACGAATGGTGCAAAAGAAAAGAAAACAGAAGCGGTAAAAGATGCATTTGCTGAACATTGGAGATAAGTAACATGAAAACTCTATTTGCACAGACTGATTACGGGGAAAAGCAGACACATGAGAAATGGAACGGAAAATTCTATGATGAGAAAGACTTGAATCAGATTGTCACCATCACAGAAAACACCGCAATATACCGGCCAGATGCAACCCTTGACGGTATAGGTGTACCCATCGCATATGTGATAACCGATGCAGTACAAAATGAGAACATAGAGAAAGTCCTGTATTCCGTAGAGGAAGCTTCCGTGATGAGAGCAAACTGCGCTGGTCCGATACTTCCGAAAGAGATGGCAAAAAAAGGTCTGATAGAAGGAAAAGACTATAAGCTACGCAGTCCAAATTCCTACTATCTAAAAACAAAATCAGGCAAATGGGGTATGATCGCATATAGCAATAGCATCGATTCTGTCATGGTAGGAGCGAAGAGAGGACGTTTCACAGGTAAAGTCAACGTATCAAATCCTAAGCTATTTGAAAATCTCAAGGATTTACCCACATATGTAGAGAACGCATTTAAAACCGCAGACCCAGAAATCTATGAAAGACAAAGAAAATTCGCAGAAGAGTATATACCACAAGAGTATAGACACGGTATGGTAACAACCTTTTCACTGAATAGATACTCTGCATTTTCCAGCAAAGCAATGTCTGCTCATAGTGACGGTGCTGACGTAGAATATACAACAATGAGCTGTCATCGTCAAGGAGAATATACAGGTGCATATCTATCATTTCCACGTTGGGGAGTAGGAATTGATCTACCACATGGATCAGTATGCATCGCAGATAGCAAGAGTCTGCACTGTGTTACACCTATACATGGAACAGGAACAAGGTATACAACAGTATGCTATACAGATAAATCCTGTGCTACGAAGCTGAAATCTGAACGGTATATAGGAAAGCATGCGAGAAAAGAGAGTGGAAATCTGGAAGGATTTCTCTGAGCGGAACAATTTGGGTATTCATGGGATATCATGGGTATTTGCGGTAGCTTTCGATAAAGGCTAAAATAAACATAGAAGAAGATGGATTAAAGTCTGCGGCCTATCAGCATTTTTTCTCCACATACCCCGAAATATATAAAAAAACTTCAGAAATAGTGCAGAAAGGCCTTGACATTCCCTTGACTCTGTGTTACTTTAGCTATGTAAGATGGTTAAAGAGATAGAGATACATTAATGACAACACCGATTGATTTCTTAGACGCTGCTAACGGTGGTATTCGGTTGTATAACAGGACTGCTGATGGTAAGAGAGACTACGTTGGGTGGGGAACCACTGCTGAGACTATCGCCATGATGATTGAGACATGTGGTATTGCTGATACCGTATATGCAGGCAGCAGCATGGAGTTTGCCGCTGAGGATGGCTTCAAGACGAATGACGGTGCAATGGTACTGTGGAATAAAGCAAAAGAATTGTATTTTTGGGGTTGACATCGAAGGAATAGTGTGGTATAGTTAGTTAAACTTAGAGAGATTAAGGTTGGTTGGCCGCTGGTAAAGTTCCCAAGAAAGGGTTGCGGGGTTCATGTTCTCTCTCTTTTATTATGGAGGGCCGGGTTAGGGCTCATGGTCTGGAAGCATCACAAAGGACCAACGAGAAGTGATGTCTCGTAGCGTATAGGGTTCGACTCCCATACCCCTTCACTAGATTCGCCGGGATTGCCGTATTTTTAGCAATCCCTTTGGCTATATGCTCGACAGGGGTGGGGGTTAAAACTGGCAAATGAAGCCTAATCTATAAATGCAATAAGGTGTCAACGATAAATAGTTCTGTGTTTACTCAGCTGTACAGAACAATCGAAGACATAAAATCAGATGATCCCTGTATTGGTATTTGCACTATTAATGAAAAGGGTATCTGTATTGGGTGTGATCGTTCTTCCAGTGAGATAGTATATTCAAAAGGGCCACCCCCCAAAACTGAGCAAAAGCACTTGACTTAACTGTGTATTTCTGATACACTGGTAGCAAAATAGGAGAATAGTATGGATTTGTTAACTTTTCTGCAAGGGTTCTTTTTAGGAGCGACACTTGCGTTTATTGTGGTAGCAATATGGGAATGTAGAGACATGAGAAGGAGTATGAGAAAATATGACAAATGACTTTCTGAAGACGATTGTAAAAGAAGTCGGCAATGAGTATGCATCTATTGTTGATGATGGTGTTGAGGCAGGGGATGTGGATAGCTTTATCGACACTGGCTCTCTTATACTCAATGGATTACTGTCTGGTTCTCTGAATGGTGGTCTACCCTCGAATAAGATTACAGCTCTTGCAGGGGAAAGTGCAACAGGTAAGACATACTTTCTTATGGGTATTGTCAAGAACTTTCTGGATGCAAACCCCGAATCAGGTGTGATATACTTTGAGAGTGAATCTGCGATTACAAAGCAGATGGTGGTGGATCGTGGTATTGACTCAAAGAGAATGGTGATTATGCCCGTGACAACCGTACAGGAATTCAGACATCAAGCATTAAAGGTACTGGATGGATATCTCTCACAGAACGAGGCAGACCGTAAGCCGCTCTTTCTCTGTCTGGACTCGTTGGGTATGCTGAGTACCAGTAAGGAAGTCGAGGATACTGCTGAAGGAAAAGAGACAAGGGATATGACTCGTGCTCAGGTTCTCAAAGCAGCGTTTCGAGTTCTGACGTTGAAACTTGGCCGAGCGAAAGTCCCTATGGTTGTAACCAATCATACTTACGATGTTGTTGGGAGTATGTTTCCACAAAAAGAGATGGGTGGAGGAAGTGGTCTGAAGTATGCAGCTTCGTCTATTGTCTATCTGAGTAAGAA
>Ga0208919_1000030_pt1 | contig 122898 bp, 116 predicted proteins | sample 4_EtaG_FD_184076 | JGI IMG/M metagenome (GOLD analysis project Ga0208919, IMG submission 184076) | Marine viral communities from the Subarctic Pacific Ocean - 4_ETSP_OMZ_AT15127 metaG (SPAdes) (version 3) | ecosystem: Environmental > Aquatic > Marine > Oceanic | place: Pacific Ocean... | reverse complement strand
GTCATTAATTGTTCGGCGACTTGTCGTGCCAATTCGGGTGCCAAGCCGCGCGTTTCATAGATAGCGGCAAGCTCTTCCTGCTCTAGTTCATAGTGCTCCGCCAATGCTTTGCGTTCGATATCGAGATCAGCATTTTCAGTGTCCGATTGAGAGCTTACCGAAACATACTCCCCCGCTGCCATCGACATTGCGCCAGCCACCAGGCCTGCAATACCCGCCAGCATAATACCGCTTTGAGTGGTATTGGCTGCGGCTACCCCCAGTATTAAACTGCTAGTAGAAACGATGCCATCGTTGGCGCCCATCACAGCGGCACGCAGCCAGCCGGAACGGTGAGATCGATGGTGCTCTGAATGGATCATGGGCTTTCCTTTCTGTGAGGCGCATCCAAGCCAACAATAGCATCTACGGTCATGAACTATTTTGCTGGCACTACTCGAAGTAGCCTGCCCTCGGAGCTGTCGGTAAGTAGGTACACTTCACCTTCTGGGCCTTACCCGCACATCTCTTATACGCTCGTCTAGCTCACCAAACAGGCCTTCTACATCGCTGGCTTCGCGGCCATTGTTAGATAAACGTACCCGGCACACCTCTTATTTACCAGCGCTCCTATCAGTATATCGCCCTGCCACTGAGGGAACAGCTCGCCGCTGTAAAGCGCTATCCCCGAGGGGGCAATAGAGGGCGCGTCCATTCTAAATTGGCGGCACGGTACCAGGGTACTCTTTGACGCCGTATGGTGCCCTTGCTGCCTCTTGGAGCACTCATTAAAATGTCGCGCCACCTAAAGAGAACTCCCATGAAAATTAATGTGGTTGGTACGAGTGGCAGTGGCAAAAGTACCCTTGCAAAGCAGCTCGCAGACGCCTTGAATGCCCCATGCGTTCAGCTTGATCAATTATTCTGGCGCGCTAACTGGCAAGGAGCACCGGACGATGAGTTCTTCGCCGAGCTGGAAGAGGCTTTAGCAGCCTCACCTCAAGAGTGGATACTGGACGGTAATTTTGACCGCACTCGGCATATAAAGTGGCGCGAAGTGGATATGGTAGTGTGGATCGACTACCCCTTTTGGCGAGTATTTAGCCAAGCCCTCACCCGTGCTGTTAAACGCATCATCAGCCAAGAGGAGCTTTGGCCTGGTACAGGTAATCACGAGAGCTTCCGCAAAACATTTCTAAGCCGTGATTCGGTTCTACTATGGTCACTAAAAACGTGGCGGCAAAATCGTAAACGCTACTTTGCCGATATGGTGAATCCACGCTATGCGCCTATTCAATTTGTACGTTTGACCTCTATAAAAGAAGCGCAAGCGTTGGTGAAGAGTCTCAACGTGGGTACCTAGCCCTTAGGTGACTATATAGCCCCACTGCGTATTCGCTTGATGGCTGCTCTCTTCGGCTCTCGATGAATCACCGAACAGTTCTCGTCACTTGGCTTTAACGCTCCAGGCCATGTACGCTTATTGAACGAACATTCAATTAAGGTGCTTTAATGCAACGTCATTCGCTATTCGCCGCAATGTCACTGGGGCTTTTTGCTGGTGCTGCCACAACCACCGCGCTGGCGGAGTCCACACCGTTGGAGGAGCAGCTCAAAGAGCTTGAGTCATTCCAAGTGATCGCCCACCGCGGGGCCAGCGGCCACGCGCCGGAAAGCACCATGGCGGCCTATGAATTGGCCCATGAGTGGAATGTCGACTACTTAGAGCTGGACGCCCAAATCACTGCCGATGGTGAAGTCGTGGTATTTCATGATGACGCCATTGACCGCACCAGCGACGGTGAAGGCAAGATTAATGACTACACCATGGAAGAGCTGAAAGCGCTGGATACCGGCTCTTGGTTCAATGAAGCCAATGCTGATAAAGCAGACGCGGACTTTGCAGGGGCACAGATCCTCACGCTGGATGAGCTTTTCGAGCGTTTCGGTCACAATGCTCGCTACTACATTGAAACCAAGTCACCGCAGCTAAACCCAGGCTTGGAAGAAGCCCTGGTAAAAACGCTGGAAAAACATGACATGGTCGAGAGTGGCCGAGTATTAGTGCAGTCTTTCGAGCAGGAGAGCCTATTAAAAGTGCAGGAACTAAACGACGACATTCCGCTCATTCAGCTCGTTTGGTACTACCCCAGTGAAGAGGACGAATCGCGTTTAGTGGAGTGGACTGGCGTGACACCGGGCCCAGCAGAGATTAATGATGAAGACTTCCAGGCGGTAGCGGAATACGCGTCGGGAATCGGTACTAACTATATCTACGAAGACCAAGAAGTCATTGATGCCGACTTTATCCGTCAAGCAAATGAAAATGGGCTGCCGGTACACGTTTACACTATTAATGAAACCGATGAGATGGAGCGTTTGATGGAAATGGGCGCAAACGGCCTGTTCACCAATTATCCAGACCGCTTGCTTAAGCTCGTTGAGTAATCATCATTGAAGTGCTTATTACGCCCGGCCTTGGCTGGGCGTTTTTGTTACAAGGTTTTACTCAAGCCCAAGCTGCTCCAGTACCTGCTCTACTCTTTTACGATCGCCCGCTTGCAGCGTTTTAAGCGGCTGGGGCAAGCAAGGCTGACTCACCTTGCCGGTGACTTCTGCAATGGTAGCCGCCACTCGCAGGCTACCGCCGTATTCACGGTAGAGTGCCCACAGCGGCTCAAGGCCGTCTGAAAGCGCCTTGGCCTGTTGAACATCCCCTGCTTGAGCAGCTCGGGTTAGCGCCAGCGCTGCTTTAGGGTATAACCCGCCGATAACGGAGTACCAGGCATCACATCCCGCATTTAGGCCAGTGGCTGCTGCCGCGTCGCCGCTGATGCCGATAGTGACATCAGCGGGAATCAGCTTGCGCAACCCAGCCACTCGCCCCTTTGCGGAGTCAATATCATTGCTCACCGGCGGAATTTTGATAGAGCGAACCTGGGGCAGTTGGGAGATTCGTCCATGCAGCTCATCGCTAAATTCAAAATGGGTTGTGCCAGGGTTATCGTACACGCAGAGCGGCACACTCAGCGATTGGCAAACCGTGGCGTATAGATCGAAGACCTCGTCGTCGGTGAGCTTTTGGTAGGAGACCGGCGCTAGCAGCACGCCGCTGGCACCTGCCTGCTGAGCGCGTTCTGCATTAGCCAGCACATCACGAGTACGTAGCGCCCCAATGCCTGCAATGACAGGCGCGCCAACTGCATTTTCAACGCTAAGCTGAATAACACGGGCGCGCTCATCACGGTTTAAATAGGCGTAGCTACCGGTCGAGCCCAGCACGCCAATGGAATCCACCGCTGCCTCAGCTAAATAAGCAACTAAACGGACAAACTCATACTCATTAATGCCCTGCTCGTTCATGGGGGTTAGCGGGAATGCACTTAGGCCGGTGAACATGGTGGATGATCCTTTTAAGATGGATGGCATTCGCAGTGTCGCACAGACGATTAGCTATTATGTACAAGCATACGGTAATGGAATAGCCACAGCTTATCCTCGTTATTCGTTGACATAACTTTCTGTTATTTTTCTTGAATTGATGTAGTGTTTGCGTATACGCCGTATCGATACGGCACAGTTGCTTTAGATGTGTATCTTTCAGTCATACCATCATGACTGAATATAAAAACAGTCTCGTTAGTGCTGCGAGGGAGAACACGTCATCAATACATACACATTTTCAGCGCAGAGCAGAACGGCACCGCGGGTGAACCTGGCGTTCATCAATCAACCAGTAAGCCACTACCAATGCCATTACCCATTATAAGCGGCTCTCTAATGCGATTGGCCTTACTGGCAGCGACTACTTTTATTGTGTTGGTGGGGCTCGCTTTCGCAACAACGAATGCCATCGCTCGAGAAGCGCCGCTTTTTTTAGTGGCTCACCCTGACGTCACTACCCACTGGCTGAACCGTGATACTACCCGCGCGATTTTCGCCATGCGCCAACGCACCTGGCCGGATGGTCAAGCGGTTAGGGTTTTCGTTTTAAGTAACAACAACCCAGTACATGCTCGCTTTACCAAAGAGCAGTTGGCGGTTTACCCGCACCAACTTCAATTAGCCTGGGATCGCATGGTTTTTTCAGGTACCGGTCAAGCCCCCGACCGAGTAAATGACCAGGAAGAGATGCGCGAGCGCGTCGCCTCAACGCCGGGTGCCATTGGGTATCTTGAAAGGGAGTATCTGGATGATAGAGTCCAAGTCATTTCGATGGAATGAATGCAGAGCCCTTGCCGCTTTGCTAGGCACCGTTGTAATGGGTTTATCTGCTCCCGCCCAAAGCGACGAACACGCTCTGGATACTTTACAGGTACATGGCTTTCTTAGTCAGGCGCTGGTCGTGACTGACAATAACAACTTTTTTGGTCAGAGCAGCCAGGATGAAGGCAGCATAGAATTTACCGAAATTGGCCTCAACGTCTCCTTACGCCCCCATCAGGATGTACTCGTTGCTGCTCAGGTGCTAAGTCGTCGAGCTGGAGGCAATAGCAGCGACGCAGAACCTAAACTGGATTACGGTCTCATTGATTACCAAATGATTTCTGACCAAGGGCGTACGTTTGGTGTTCAGCTTGGTCGGATTAAAAATCCTTTTGGATTTTATAATCAAACCCGCGATGTGGCATTTACCCGTCCCAGCATCTTACTGCCTCAGTCTATCTATTTTGACCGAACACGCTCAATGGCTCTCACAGGTGACGGCCTAACGTTCTATTTGGAACAGAGATTAAGCAACGGAGTACTACGAGGACAGTTTGGCTTAGGAAAGCCTCAGGCTGGTGACGATTTAAGCGATACGCTTCAACTTCAGCGTATATCAGGCACCTTCGATCCTCAGCAGTCTACGATTGCCCAAGTTCGTTATGAACATGATGGAGGTCGTGTCGTTGCAGCGATTAGCAATGCCAACGTGAGATCCCAAATAGAGTCACATCAATCAGGTGTCAGCGACGGAGATTTTTATTTTACACCCTGGGTATTTTCACTCCAATACAATCAAGAACTCTGGAGTGTAACGACTGAATACGCACTGCGCCGTTCAGGGTTAAAAAACTTCAATCAGTCTTCTGTAAACTTCGACACGACAGGGGAAAGTTGGTATATCCAATACGCTCGGCGTTTTGCAAATGACTGGCAGTGGTTAATGCGTTATGACAGCCTTACCAGCAACCGCGCAGACCGCAACGGTAAATCTTTCGAGGCGAGTACAGGGGGAAGCGTTCCAGCCCATACCCAATTCGCAGATGACCTAACCGTTGGCCTGCAGTGGACGCCGCACCCTCAAGTCATGCTGGCAGGTGAATACCACCATGTCGATGGCACGGGTTGGCTGCCTATTCAGGATAATCCAGATTCATCAGCGACCAGCAGAAGATGGAGCATGTGGTTGTTTCAATTATCGCTGCGCTTCTGACGTTTACCTCGATCCTGGCTAGGACGCTACCGCGATGAAACCATTTACCCTTTTCCGAACGCCCCAACGCCTTAGCCTGACATGGCGGGTCATCGCGTTAAGTAGCCTGCTGCTGCTGGCGCTGGTAACGCTCTTTACCTGGCTAGGCCACGACAATCTTACCCGTCAGTTTCAAGAAAGCCGAAGCCAGCACTATGAACGCCAACAGCGAGAAATTCGTTTAGCGCTAGTTCGCTCATCGGAAAATTTACGTCAGTTGGCAGGGTTAACCGCGGCCTCGGCAAGCTTAGGCTCGCCCTTGCAAGCAGGTAATACCGCCGCAGTTGAGCAAGCACTAGACTCCCAGTGGCCCGCTCTACAGCTTGAGGCGGGTATCGATGAAATATTAATTATTAATACCCAGGGGCAAATCTTGGGTAATTGGGGCACCGGCAATACACAAACGCAGCTTCCCATTCTGAGTTGGATCAGGCGGGTGATGCACACCGAGCAGCCACTCACTACATTGCGTTGTTCAGCTAGCTGCCAACAGTTCGCTGCCGTGCCGGTGCTAGTGGCGGGAGAAAGCGTTGGTATGGTCGTACTGACCCGCTCGCTAGCCGATGTCACTCGGCAGGCCAAGGAGGTATCTGGCAGTGAAGTCGCACTACTTGTCACCGGGCCCACTGAAGATAGCGGGATGACAGCAACTCGAGAGCTAAAATCATGGAATGGTCAACTGCTAGCCCTCACAAGCGAAGAGCAAACCCTAGCACCTTTGCAGCGAGCGTCAGATACAGCTCCTGTTCGCCGTTTAATGGAAACACCATTAAATCTTGAACATGATGGCAGACATTTAGAACTCAGCGCAGTACGCATGGAAGAGGATAATGAACGTAGCAATATCGGATACTTGCTGCTGATATCAGACATTACCGAGCAAATTAAGGCAATTAACCAGGATACTCGCACACTCTTGTTCGTAGGCGTACTCGGCTGGATTGCCGCTGAACTACTGCTATTGGTCATACTGCTGGGCCCAATGGCTCGACTGCGTAGAGTCGCTGGATTGCTTCCTGCCCTAGCTGACGGAAAATTTAGCGATATACACGCCGCCATTCCCAACCACCGCCGCCGCATTCCCGACGAGATCGATGTACTTGAGAGCATTACCCTTGAGCTTTCACGCCAACTTGAATTGTTAGAGAGTGAAGTACAAGAGCGCGGTGACCAACTAGCCGTGCGCATTGGGGAGCTAGCCAAAGAGCGAGATTTCGTTAATGGCCTGCTGGATACGGCCCAGGTATTTATCATTGCCCAGGATGACACTGGACGAATTAGCTTGGTCAATGAGTATACCCAGTTGATGCTAGGACTTAATGAAGCTTCGCTACTCGGGCGTCATTTTGTTGATGTATTCGAGGCAGGTGCCTCTACCAAGGTGAATACGTTCTCCCATCCCCAGCAAGAGGAGAAAACACTCCGTACGCCCGATCACAGGACTCATACTATCGCTTGGTACCATGCACCGTTACAAACGGGTAATGACGGCAAGGTGTCACGTATATCGGTTGGTCTGGATATTACCGAACGTAAGGCTGCCGAAGCTCGGCTAACGTGGCTGGCCGAACGTGACCCGCTAACGGAACTTTACAACCGGCGCTTCTTCCAACATGCACTGCAAACCGCCCTTGAACGCCCATCGAAGACAAAAGGGGCAGTATTGCTACTGGATTTGAATCAGTTCAAGGAGGTTAACGAGCTAAGTGGCCACCATGTAGGCGATAAATTGCTTCGTGAAGTGGCTGACACCCTCTTCCGCAACCTTGGCCCCCGCGGCGTTATTGCACGCCTAGGTGGCGACGAATTCTCTCTCCTATTAGAAGATACCAACGCCGATCAAGCCATCAGTGTCGCGCAATATATTGTCCAACTATTAGACGGTATCGGCTTCGTTGTGGGTGAGCGGCGGCATCGAGTAACGGCCAGTATTGGTATTGCCCTGTTTCCAACCCATGGCAATACGCCTGCTGACCTAATGGCTAGCGCTGATGTGGCAATGTACAAAGCGAAGGAGAGTGGCCTTCAGCACTGGCATTTACTTTCCAAGTCGGAGAATGCCAAAGACGAACTGCAAGCACGAGTCTACTGGGTTGAACGCATACACAATGCGCTTGAGGAGGATAGCTTCGAGTTGATGGTGCAGCCCATCATGCGTTTGGAAGATCAGGACGTAAAACACCACGAGGTGTTGCTAAGAATGCGCGACGCAGACGGGAGCCTAATTTCTCCCGCGCACTTTATTCCTATTGCCGAACAAAGCGGGCAGATTATTTTAATCGACCGTTGGGTATTGCGACACAGTTTAAAAGCACTTAGCCAATTGCAGGATCGAGGTATCACTCTGGCAGTTAACCTTTCGGGTCAGTCTCTTCACGACGGAGGGTTGAAGCAATACTTGGCAGACGAGCTGACGGCTAGCGGCGCTGATCCTCACCACCTTATATTGGAAGTAACGGAAACTGCCGCGGTAACCGATTTTTCTACCGCCCGTGGCGTACTACAAGCAGTACGTGACCTGGGTTGCCGTACCGCACTGGACGACTTTGGAGTAGGCTTCAGTAGTTTTCACTACCTTGGGCAGTTACCCGTCGACTATATTAAAATAGATGGTTCCTTTATTCGCAGCCTGCTGATTAGCCCTGACAGCCGCGTCATTGTTCGTGCTATTGCCGACATCGCTAAAGGTTTTGGCAAGCAAACCATTGCTGAATTCGTTGATCAAGAAGCGCTATTGCCAATACTAAAGGCCTATGGGATAACTTATGGTCAGGGGTTTCATTTAGGCAGGCCTATAAAAATCATCGAAGCATTTAGTGGAATTAGTGCTCAATAATGGATACCGTTTATACTTAACTCTGGATTTAAATAGGGATAGTACATGAGCGCTTTACCACTGCAAGTGAAGAACAAGGATGCGTCAGCGGTATTTATTACAAGATTCATACAAGAGTTCAAATTCAAACTCTGCATAACTGAGCATGAGAAACAACTGGCTTATCGTTTAAGACATGATGTTTACTGCGAAGAACTTGAGTACGAAGAAGCCAGCGACCCCATAAAAAAACTCGAATTTGATATCCATGACCAAAACTCTATTCATTGTTTGATAGAACACCGCAGAACAGGACTAGTGGCAGGCTGCGTGCGGGTGGTTATGCCTCAGGCCTCCAGACCTCATCCACTTAACCAGCTCCCATTACAATCTTATGGCAGCCAAAGCCTTACACACGCAGAGCTGCATCCCGACAAACTTGCCCAAGGCAGTTACTATGAAATTTCACGACTGGCTGTGAATCGCCTTTTCAGAATAAAACTTAAAGATAGCTCTACTTCTTTAGAAAGCTCGACTACCAATCACAATGCTACTTTTTTTTTCTACTGAAGAGAGGCAGCTCTTCCCACTACTAGCCACAGGCCTATTTGTCACCGGCTATGCTTTAGGGAGGCAGCTAGGTAAAATTCAAGTTTTTGCAATGATGGAACCTAGCTTGCCCCGACTTCTTGCTCTGACAGGCTTTCACTTCACCAAAGTCGGCGAAACAATCAACTTCCATGGAAGAAGAAGTGCTTACTACATCAATAAGCAACAAGCAGAGAGTGGATTAAAGAAATCATTGCTCCCCCTCTACTTGCACATACAGCAAACGCTGGCCCTCCAGCTAGAAGAAATGCTAGCTCAAGATGTTAGTACCTCACTAATAACTTGAATATTTTATCTATACCGTGGCCGCGGCGCTTTCTCGATCATCCAACGAAGCAGAACATCTAAAATCATCAACCGTTACGCTGGTGAATTTCTCTAAGAAAAACACGAGCGTTTCAGGATATTGGAAACGCTCCTCGAAGCGCTCTTGGCCCTCTTGCGAACGCCGAGTCACGCTTGCTCTATAGCCGCCATTAGATTTAGTCACTTTTACGCTATTTTCGCGGCTTCCATCACGCTTAATGGCCGTTAATGGAGAGCTATCGCTTAATAAAACGTCTAGCTGTCGAGCGGCAGTGCGCTCTTCATCAGATGCCCAGAGAGGTTGATCTCGGTCACCATAACGGTAGAGCATAATCACCAGCATGACCGAAAAAATACTGCTGGTCAGCATCCAGGTTAATAAAACGCTCGAAAGCGCCGTTGTCAGCATGATGAACATTTGAATCACGATACCCACCGCCAGCACACCGGCCAGAGGCCTCCACATACGCGGGTTCATAAACCCGCGCTTGAGGATATACCCCCAAAGCCCAATCACCGACAATGCCCCTAACAACAAATGAATGGGGGCAAGCAGCGTTCCTCCTCCAGCCAATATAGCAATTACCCCAATAATCACTATTAAACTGTAGAAAGCAGCTAGCAGGTAGTAAGCACGATCAAGAGTCATATGCAGTCTCCATGCGGGTTAGCCGATAACCTAATCGCCATCGGTTTTATTGTTATTGGTATACGGAAAAATCCTTAAACTGCAGTATAGGTTATGACGAAAATTCTTCACTATTGCCGACGTAGCCAATACAGGTCATAACCCCTGCGCCCCTCGGCGTAGCCAATCATGCACGAAAGCGAGCTTATGTCGGGCAGTCTCTGAGAGGACAAAGGGATAAAGATCCGGCAAGCCCATTGAGCGATTAACATGATTAACGCCCACGGTGAGTGAAGCTGCCACGTAGATCAAGCGCTCTGCATCAGGCTCTGCATACGGCTCCCATTGATGGCTAGGCAGCTCTGGTGAAGAGAGATCTGATGCCGCAAAGCTATCGGCAATATCGGTTAAATGCAGCAGGTGAGCAGCAGTCTCGGCCCAATCTTCATGAGGGTGCGCAGAGGCATAAGTGGTTAAATAGCGCTCTTTCCAATCGGGCGGCGGGCCATCGGTATAGTGGCGCTGAAGTGCTGCGGTGTAATCCTGACGTTCGTCTCCAAACATCTCACGAAAAGCATCAAGAAAGTCTTCCCGCAGGCTTAACCGCCACCACAGCATATGCGATATTTCGTGGCGCATATGGCCAATCATCGTTCGGTAGGGTTCTTCAAGCGCTTCACGACGGGTCGTGACTAGTACGGGGTCTACTTCGGCTACACTAATGGTCACCACCCCTTCAATGTGCCCCATCGGCACAGGCGTACGGCCTTCGGCGAGCAAATGGAAAACCGGCGGCGCGCCTGGATCTTCCGGGCGGAACCAGTGCCAACGCCCGAGGTTATCAAGCACCCAGCGTTTGGCTGCTTCAGTCTTGGCCCAATTAGGAATCGCATTAGGAAGGCTAGGATCTGGAGCCAGCGCTGTCATGGCACAAGCACGACAAAAAGCTCCCTCTTCAGGTGCAATCCAGTTGCAACCGATAATGTCGCGGTTAATACAGAAAGGAGGCATTGGCACAAAGGCCCGGGCCTGAGGGTCGTAGGCAACGGGGGTACCATCTGCGGTTGCGAGATTATCGAACCATAGAGAGCCGGAACCGACGGGATTTGAAAATACGCGCATACGGTAAAGCTCCTGAAAGCGAGGAAAATAGAACCTCAACCGATTGACTGAGCGTTCTCTTTTCCAAAAATCCTATTAAAAATAGTGTGCAGCGCACTTTATTTCATTTCAAAACTATTTCATTTCAAAACCCTGCTTGATTAAAAAATCGCGCATATGGGGGCGCAGCTTGTTATCGAACAAAGGCTTGAGATTGCGAGACCAGTCGGTGTCTTTATTACTGCTACTGCGAGCCCGGTAGTAAGCCTGCATGGTCGTATCGAAGGACTCTACCTGTTCGCCGTCTTCAGTGTAGTAGTCTTCTTTCAGAACCGCCTCCACGGGTAAGCGCGGCTTCACTTCAGGCTCTTGATCCGGATAGCCGAGGCACATACCAAACACTGGGTACACGTGCTTGGGGAGGCGTAGCAGGTCGCTAACCTCCTGGGGATTATTGCGGATACCACCAATATAACAGATCCCCAACCCTTCGGACTCAGCCGCCACTGCCACATTTTGCGCCATCAACGCCGTATCCACTGTTGCTACCAACAGTTGCTCGGTCATGCCCCGCACAACGTTTGCACCGGTGCGCTCTGAAGCCTCCGTGGGACGCTTCATATCGGCACAGAAAACTAGAAAGTCTGCACAGGTGGCAATATAACCTTGCCCACCGGCCAGTTCTGCTATCTGCTCACGGTTCGCCTGGTCTTTTACATGGATAACCGTATACGCCTGAACGTGGCTGGAGGTCGCTGCCCCCTGCCCGGCTTGGATAAGCTCCAGCAGCAATTCTTTCGGGATCGGCCGGTCGCTAAATTTACGGATCGAACGGTGGGATTTCAGCAGCTTAATAACGTCGTTCATGGAACCTCGCTTATCTTGATAACGCTTATTTAAAACAGCTAACTAACAGGGTAACAGATTTGTACAACATGACAGGATTGCGGATGGCGTTAAACATGGCTATAGCAAATGCATGATCGCGCCCCGTACGCCATATTGATCTATCCATAATTTGCCTAGGGTAATCGGCAGTTTGAATCGCCGCTTTCCCGCCGCACCTGGGTTGAAAAGCAGCATTCCCTCCTGGTATTCATTGCGGGGCTTATGGGAGTGGCCATGCAGAAGTGCATCGCAAGCCAACCTCGGGTCGTAATCCTCTAAGCGGTGCACAAGGCGCAGGTGCTTCTCGTTCACAATGATGTCCTGATGTATCGGTAAACTCGTCGCCCACGCCGCCGTATCGATATTGCCCTTAACGCAATGCACCGGCGCCAGTGTCTCCAAACGCTGCAAAATCGTTTTATCTGCCTCTTTGCTACCTACATCCCCCAAGTGAAGAATGAGCTCGCACCCCTGCAGCAGACAAAGTGCCTCATCACGCAGCAAACCGTGGGTATCGGCAATCACTCCAACGGGAGAATTAACCCTATAGCAAGGCATAGATGGGCTCATTAACAACCTCTTCCAGCGGCTAAATGGTGTCATTCTAGCTTTTTTTACTAGACCACTATTAAAAGTTGCTTATCAAGGCCGATATCTAAGTTATCAAATAGATAGTGCTGGCGAGTCATTTATTATGATTTTCATTGGCTATCTAATAAGTTAGGCACCAGCAAGCTATACTGATATGGCTATACGTTGATAACTGAATTTTGACGGAATAATAACGACGCCAGGAAGCCGATATGACCCATACCCCTCAAAATGCACCCGGGCAAGAGTGGAATGCCAGCGACTACGCCCAGAATGCTAATTTTGTACCTAAGCTAGGCAGCGAAGTGGTCAAGCTGTTAGCGCCTCAACCCGGCGAACGTATTTTGGATCTTGGCTGCGGCGACGGCTCTTTGACAGAGCGCCTTGTACAACTGGGCGCTGACGTTCTCGGTGTTGACGCTTCAGAAGAGATGGTAAATGCCGCCCGCCAACGGGGCATTACCGCTCGCGTTGTTGATGGCCACCAATTGCCCTTCGACCATGAGTTTGATGCGGTATTTAGCAATGCGGCGCTGCACTGGATGCTTGACCCTCAGTCGGTACTCGCAGGCGTTAAGCGTGCCTTGAAGCCGGGAGGCCGGTTTGTGGCTGAGTTCGGTGGTCATGGCAATGTCGCCGCTATTTGCACCGCGCTGATTGCCGCTCTCCAGTTTCGGGGCATTAGCGCCCGCGGCCGTCATCCGTGGTATTTCCCGACCACCCATGAATATGGCCATCTGCTGGAAACCGTCGGTTTCAAAGTAGAAAGCATTGAGCTGATTCCACGCCCGACTCCGCTGCCCACCGGCATGATTGGATGGCTTGAGACGTTTGCTAGCCCGTTCTTACATGGGCTCGACGAGGATGTGCGCGATGCCGTGCTTGAGAATACCTTGACGCTGCTGGGCCACAGCCTACGCGATGAGCAAGGAAACTGGACGGCAGATTATGTGCGTCTGCGCGTTTCCGCCCGCGCGTAAGCGATAGCTGCCTCTGAGGTGTGCTGAGATGTAAAAAAGCTGCCGATGATAAGTGCGCTTGTCACCGGCAGCTTGTAGTTAATTCAGACCTAGAACTCATCCCATTCATCGACGGCCTCTTTTTTACTTTGCGTCGCCTGCTGGCGTGGCGCTGGCTCAATACGACCGTCAACTTGTTGCTGCTGAGTAGTGTCCTTATGCGTCAGCGCAACAGCGCTGGTAGCACTCTCATCAATGCGGAAGGTAGCCATCAAGTCGGCCAGCTCACGGGCCTGCCCCTCTAGAGCGCTAGCAGCCGAGCTGGTTTGTTGCACCAGCGCTGCGTTTTGCTGAGTGACCGAATCCATTTCAGTAAGAGCAGCGTTAATCTGCTCAATGCCACTATTCTGCTCCCGCGTCGCGGTCGAAATTTCGCCCATCAGAGTGGTGACTTGACGAATCGCATCCACTGTTTGATAAATCGTCTGTCCACTGCGCTCCGCTTGTTCAGCGCCGCCGTTAATCTTCGTGGTGGTCTGCTCGATCAGGCTACGAATCTCTTTGGCCGAGTCAGCACTTCGCGTCGCTAGTGAGCGAACTTCACTGGCCACCACGGCAAAGCCACGACCTTGTTCGCCTGCACGTGCGGCTTCAACCGATGCATTGAGCGCTAAAATATTGGTTTGGAAGGCAATAGAGTCAATCACACCGATAATATCGTTTACCTGGCTCGCACTGGCTGCAATCTCACGCATGAGTTGCACCGTGCGCTCCACCTCTTCACCACCTGTCTCCGCCGACTGTGACGCCGCCACCGAGAGCTGATCCGCTTCTTCGGCCGTTTCAGCATTTTTACTTACCGTCGTCGACATCTCCTCCATGCTGGAAGCGGTTTGCTGAAGCGCGGAGGCCTGCTGCTCGGTTCGTGAAGAGAGATCCTGGCTTCCCGCAGAGATATCACCCGCCCCGCTGAAGACCTGTTCGCTACTGCCTCTCAATGCTATCACCAGCTGTTTTAACTTCTCCTGCATGGCCGCCAGGCCACCGAACAACTGACCAATTTCATTACGGCCCCGATCTTCAATTTGACCTGTCAGATCACCATCAGCAATCCGTGCAAAATGCTCACTGGCACGCCGAAGGGGCCTTACAACGCTACGCATCATTGCCCACCGAATGACCACCACGGCCACCAGTGAAATCACTAAAAGGGTAATCGCAATGACGCCAATAGTCGTCGCCAAGCGATTGACCTGCTGAAGAACGCTAGCGCCACGCTCTTCGGTATAAGCAATAAAACCGCTCATGGCCAGATCCAGCTCGGCGCTTAATACTCCCAGTTCCTCTTGCCTGCGCTGGATTTGGAAAGGGGCGGCCTCGAGCAGTGGCGAAATGCCCTCTGTCACAAAGGCATTGTAAGCGCTGATAATCGCATCACGGTGGGGTGCAAGTGTGCCTTCAGGATTGATTGGCACAGCACGAAACTCATTAAAACGTGCCTCTGCCTCAGCTACCGCCTCTGCAGCCATGGCAAGGCTCTCCTGCCCCTTTTCTGGATTACCCTGAGTGCTAAAACTTGCCGAGCGGTCTAAAAACGTTTGTGCTCTGAGTGCATTGACTTGCGTGCGGTTGGCTAAATTCGTCAGCCGCACGTTGGTAGCCGTCAGTTCTTCAAGCGCCTGAGAGCTATTGTGATTAGCAAAAAAACCAAGACCACTGATCAACCCAATCATAAGCACCAGCAAGGCTAACGCAGCAGTCAGGCTCCATTTAATAGAGAGGTGCTTCATCCCGTTGATCCCTTTTTCGTTTATAAGTCATTTAATTAGGTATCGGCCAGGTTAAAACCAACTGAAGCACTGCAGAGCGAATCTAGACGTTGGTATAATAAATAGCGTGACAGATGTAGCAGCTAGCGGTTAAGACACCATGGCAATTTTGTGTAGGTTGACCTTCTTAGCCACATCCACCTGGAGCCAAGCTCCCGCCATGCACTCTAGGCTAGGCGCCTCGACTATCCCCTGAATACGCGCCCGAGACAGCAGTGTGGCTTTAGTGTTGGCTTTAAGCGTACCGACCATTTTTCCGTCAATATCGACACTGTTGCCTTCAAGATACGATGCGACGTGGCCAGAGGCAGTCACAGAGACAGGATGATTAGGCGCAATAAGAGTCCCCTCCAAACGGCCCTTAATGAGCACAGGCTCATCGGCGATCACTTTGCCTAAAATATGAGTGGCTGACCCAATTCGGCTGCCACCTGGCATGCACTGGATGGCGGGAGACGTCACAGCGGAGGCTTCTTCAGGTGGCGACATTGCTTCAAAGGGGTGTTCTGAGATGGAAGCGGAATCCACTGCAGGCGCTTTGTGTGGTCTCCCTGCGGCGCTTAAAGCGCGCTGTTTTAGCTTACGGCGCTTGCCATCCCATACGATCAGCGTCATTACGCCAACGCCCAGCACAATAAACCATACTTGAATGCCCATACCGCTTCCTGCCGCTTTAGATGTGGTTGCCCCAGCTAACGTTATACTCGCTCTTTTATATTGCGGCGGCGTGAATAAGCCCACTCACTTGGCTTAACTCCAGGCTTTGAGACAGTAACAAGCCGATTAAGGTATTCAATGCTCAATACCACGCACCCCAAAGGCGCTCTGGCGTCATTCACTAGGAGCCACCCTATGTTTAACAAAGCCAAGAATGCCCCACCTGAGAATAAGGCTGCGGCGCTAACGCCACCTGATACACGCTCATCAGCAACACTAGGCACGCCAACCAGCAGTGCACGACCAAGCCTCTCCGTTATTGGGGGTCATACGCAAGTGGAGGGAGACATTAATAGCGATGAGGATTTGACGGTAGAGGGACGCGTAAGCGGCATTATCACCTGTAAACAACACACCGTGACGCTAGGTGCCAATGGCTATATCAACGGCGATGTATTTGCTCACACACTGCATATATCAGGCGAGGTAACCGGAAACCTGGTGGCACACCACCGCGCAACCATTCATAAGGGAGCCCAGGTTTCAGGCACTATTGTTGCCCCCTGCCTGGTACTTGAAGATGGCAGCGTTTTCCACGGCAGTATCGATATGAACCCCGACAACGATGTGCTGAAAAGTGCCTTTAGCGACGCTATCGGCAGCATGACTAAAACCTCGCCAAAAGCAACCGTTGAAAAGCATTCAACCACGAGTGCGAACGCCGCAGAGCATGACACAACAGAAGCAAAAGCTAACGATTAAGTCGCTTTCAGCACATCAGAGGCGCTGAGCGCACACTGGGCAAGCGGGATCGCGAGGCACTAGGAAGTGCCGCCATTGGCCGCTTAAACCATCAAAGGTAGAGAGGCCTTGGTGGGCAGAACCTGCGCCACTAAGCAGCTTAAAGGCTTCAACCGCCTGAAAGCAGCCGATCAAGCCCACCAGTGGCGCCATGACGCCACTTTCTGAGCAGCTTAGCGCTTCATCGCCACTTTCGTCGGGCGGATAGAGGCAGGCGTAGCAGGGACACTCGGCATTGCGTGGGTCAAAGACTGCCAACTGACCTGAAAAGCGAATTGCCGCACCCGATACCAGCGGCACACCTGCTTTTTGGGACGCCGCATTCACCGCATAGCGGCTTGAGAAACGGTCGGTACAGTCGAGCACCACATCCGCCGAAGCGACTAACCGCTCAAGCGATTCGCCTTCAACATGTTGGTCTAACGCAACCACTTGGCAGTGGGGATTGAGTGCGCACATGCTGGCCTGGGCAGAGTGCGCTTTATTTAAACCAATACTGGACTGCTGATGGGCAATTTGCCGTTGAAGATTGGAAAGCTCTACATGATCGGCATCGGCAATGGTGATGCGCCCGACCCCAGCAGCAGCTAAATAGAGCGCTGCCGGAGAGCCCAAACCGCCGGCCCCAATAATCACTGCATGGGCAGATTGCAGGCGCTCTTGGCCCTCGAAATCCACCTCGGGCAGCATGATCTGACGGCTATAGCGCAGCAGCGCCTGGTCATCCATCATCGGCTTACTTATCCTCAAATTCCTCAAAGGCAGGAATGTGTAAATTGAAGCTCTCTTTGACCTCTTCCATCACCACGTAGCTTTTCGACTCTTTCACGCCCGGTAGCGTTAACACCACATCGCCCAATAGCTGGCGGTAAGCGGCCATTTCGGGAATGCGGCACTTCAAGATGTAGTCGAACTGACCCGAGACAAGGTGGCACTCCTGAATCTGCGGTAGCTTCTCGACGGCACGGCGAAACTCATCAAAGACCGCTGGCGATTGCGTTTCTAAGCTGATCTCGACAAAAACTAATAAATTGGCCTTCAAAGCCCGCGGGTCAAGAATGGCTTGGTAACCACGAATAATACCCGCTTTCTCCAAACGCTTAACGCGTTCAAGGCAAGGGGTTGTGGATAAACCCACTTCCGAAGCTAAATCGACGTAAGAAATACGCGCATTTTCCTGCAAGCAGCGCAGGATTTTAAGGTCGATACGGTCCAGCGTTCTATTTTTTGGTTTCATGGCAGGATCCAATACTGATGAATCAGGCAGTTATTAAAGGTGCCCCAGGGTAACCCGTTCATGCCCCCCCAGGTCACGAGCACTTTCAACGTTTTTATAGCCAGCGCGCTCAAGCGCCTCGCGCACCATTTCGGCCTGTTTATAGCCGTGCTCTAGCAGCAACCAACCAGAAGCCGCTAGATAGCGCTGCGCGGAGTTTACCAAATGCAGCAAATCCGCCATGCCGCAGGCGTTAGCAACCAGCGCTGAGCGTGGCTCAAAACGCACATCGCCTTCGGCTAGATGAGGATCATCGGCGGCAATATACGGGGGATTACTGACGATAATATTGAACTGCTTATCTGCATCCGCACACGTTTCCAAAGCAGCAAACCAATCACTCTGTAAAAACCTAGCATTGGATATGCCTAACGAGCGCGCGTTACGGTTTGCCAACGCGACCGCCTCAAAGCGCAGATCCACCCCCACTACCTGCCAGTGAGGTTGTTCGCTGGCAAATGCCAGGGCAATGGCACCCGTTCCCGTGCCAAGATCGAGCAGCCGGCCTGAGGGGAGCGTCGCCCGCTTTAGGGCAAGCTCAACCAGGGTTTCAGTATCAGGCCTGGGTATCAACGTATCAGGTGAGGTGGCTAAGCGCAGCCCCCAAAATTCGCGTTCCCCGGTAAGGTAGGCAACCGGAGTGCCCTGGGAACGTGCAGCGATGAGCGCATCGAAACGGGCCTGCTCCCATAAGGAGCATATTTTATCGCCCCAGGTGTAGAGCCAAGTGCGATCACGCCCGAGCACGTGGCATAACAGCACTTCAGCGTCGATACGCGGCGAGCTGGAACCCGCCGCCTGCAAACGTTGGGCAGCCTGTTTCAACAGCGCATCAAGGGTCATTAGACATCCTGAAGGGCTGAGAGCTGTTCCGCTTGATACTCGTGAATCAGCGGGCTAATCACGTCATCCAACTGCTCGCCGCTGACCACTTCATTGAGTTTATAAAGCGTCAAATTAATGCGATGGTCGGTAATCCGCCCCTGGGGGAAATTATAGGTGCGGATACGCTCACTGCGATCCCCCGAACCCACTAGCGAACGGCGTGCATCCGCTTGCGTCTGACGCTGGCTATCGACGGCGTTACGCTTCAACTTCGCGGCCAGCAGCGACATCGCTTTGGCACGGTTTTTATGCTGACTGCGCTCTTCCTGACACTCCACCACCACGCCGGTAGGCAGGTGAGTAATGCGGATCGCAGAGTCCGTGGTGTTAACGTGCTGACCACCGGCGCCGCTGGAGCGGTAGGTATCCACGCGCAGATCCGAAGGATTGATATCGATATCGCCCACGTCATCGACTTCAGGCATCACTGCGACGGTGCAAGCAGAGGTGTGAATGCGGCCCTGGGACTCGGTCGCAGGGACGCGCTGTACCCGGTGAGCGCCGGATTCAAATTTCAGCTGGGCGTAAACACCATCGCCTTTGACGCGGGAAATGATCTCTTTGTAGCCGCCCTGCTCACCATGACTGGCGCTCACCACCTCGACCCGCCAACCACGTTTTTCAGCGTAGCGGGAGTACATGCGAAACAGGTCACCGGCAAAAATTGCCGCTTCGTCGCCGCCGGTACCAGCACGCACTTCCAGAAACACCCCACGGCCATCATCAGGGTCTTTAGGCACCAGCAGGCGCTTCAGCTCGATATCCAGCTCGGCTAACCGCTCCCGCCCTTCGCTTAGCTCCATCTCCGCCAACTCGCGCATGTCCGCGTCGCTATCGCGGCTAAGCTGCTCGGCTTCGTGCATATTGGTTTCAATATCACGATAGCGCTGCCAGGCCGCCACCAGCTCCTCTAACTCAGCATACTCACGCGAATAATCGCGAAAGCGTTGCTGGTTATTGATCACGTCGGGATCCGACAGCAGCATCGCCAGCTCTTCAAAGCGTTCGGTAAAGCTGTCTAAGCGTTGGCGCAGAGTCTCTTTCATGCGGGCGTATCATCCTTCTGGCGGTTAACCGGGGGCGCTGGTGTAGTCTCAAAGGCAGGCTTAGTGGGCAACAGCAGGCGCGGAGCAGCGTTGAGTAAATCGTGGTGCTCTTCAGACGCTGCATCGCGTATGGCCTGGGTGGGCTGGTGGAGCAAACGGTTGGTCAATTGATGCGCCAAGCGCTCAATGACTTTAGCCGGATCTTCACCTCGTGCCAGCCGCTCCAACGCTTGGTCGCGGGAAAGGTCGCGCAGCGCTTCACCATGCTGGCGGTAGTCGCGGATCAGTTCACCACCATTACGAATACGCCGCTCATGCTGCCAACTACCCACCCCGTGTTCGATCAGCGACTCGGCTTGGTCAGCGGCAACCTGGCGATGGCGGCGATTTTCCTGGATAACCTCTTCCAGGTCATCCACGGTGTAAAGAAACACATCCGCTAATTCGCCCACTTCGGGCTCAATATCCCGAGGCACCGCGATATCGACCATAAATACCGGCCGATGGCGACGTTTTTTGAGCGCGCGCTCAACCATGCCTTTACCAAGTATAGGCAGCGGGGACGCGGTGGAAGAGATCACAATATCGGCGTTCTCGAGAGCGTCAGGAATCTCTTGCAGGGTGATCGCCGTTCCTCCCAGAGGGCCGGCGACCAACTCAGCGCGTTCCCGGGTGCGGTTAGCAACCGTAAGCTCTCGGACCCCCGCCTCATTTAGATGGCGCGCAACTAATTCAATAGTTTCACCGGCGCCTATTAGCAACGCCCGAGAACGGCTAAAGTCATCGAAAATGCGGCTGGCCATGCTGACGGCAGCGTAAGCCACTGAAACGGGGTTTTTACCGATGCCGGTTTCGGTGCGCACCTGTTTGGCCACCGCGAAGGTATGCTGGAACAGGCGTTCAAGCTCGCCACCCAAGCCCTTGGATTGGCGCGCCTGCTGATAGGCATCCTTCAACTGCCCCAGAATCTGCGGCTCGCCCAGCACCATGGAATCCAGGCCAACCGCTACGCGCATTAAATGGCGCGCTGCATCGTTGTCTAGATAGTGGTAGGCACAGCGCATCAGCTCATCGACGCGTAAGTTATGAAAGCGTCCGAGCCAATTGAGTACTGCCTGCTCGCCAGCCGCATCCGTGACACAGTAAAGCTCCGTGCGGTTGCAGGTAGAGAGCACCGCCGCTTCACTGATTTGTGGCAGGTTACGCAATTCAGCCAATGCGGTTTCAAGCTGCGTTGGCGTAAAAGCCACCTGCTCACGCACGGCCACGCTGGCGGTACGATGATTTATTCCCAGGGCAAGAAGCGTCATGCGTTATGCGTCTTCGCTAGTGTGTCGGACTTTTTGGCAGCCGTCGTGATGATAAGCGGCTGCACCGTCAATTAGGGCTTGCTAAAACAAGTCTTTAGCGTGGTTCGGCGCTGCCTACAAATATCTGTAAGCTGCCTACAATGGTCTTTAATAAGTAGGCATAAAGTTTGCTGACCACTTTTTCAAGGAGGAACATTCTATCACAGCAGGCTATCATCTGGCCCACACCACTTTGCCGCAGGCAGGCAAGCCGCTATGCTGGGCATCTGGCCACTTAATCGAGAGACGCATGCGACCTCGCTTTTCTTTATCGGGCTCTGGTTTAAAGGGCTCTACCTGTTCGGGCTTCTCACTAGTGAGCGCTATGTTCCGGCATTCGATGCGATTACCTTTGGCCGCTTCTGCTGCTCTGCTGCTGAGCGCCTGCCAATCTACGCCCAGCCCTCAGGATAGCCACCTCGGCACCTGGGCCGATGACCCAATGCGCAATGCGCCGCCAATAACCCGCGGGCTGGATGCCGCAGGGCTCAGTACGCTGCTGGGCGCGGAGCTTGCTGGCCAGCGTGGTGACTATCGCTACGCGAGCCAGGGCTACCTGGAAGCGGCTAAGCGCTATCGCGAGCCAGCGCTTGCTGAACGCGCCACCTTCGCGGCCCGCTTTGGCGATGAAGCTTCATTAGTCGAAGCCTCGGCACTTCGCTGGCGAGAGCTTGCCCCCCAGGCAGAAGCACCCAATCGTCTGCTGGCGGCCTTTTCACTGCAGCGTGGTGATTGGCTCGACAGCCTTGAACAGCGCATTGCGATTGCTGAAGCTGGCGGCCATGGCGATATCACCGCCTTTGCAGAGATCGCGGTGGCTGAAGAGGCACCATTAACGTTGATCGCCCAGCAGCTGCGTGAGCATTTAGCCCGCCCAAACGCTGACCAACTGCCCCATCACAGCGATGTACTGTTGGGCACGGCACTGATTGAGGCTGCCCTGGGTGATACAACGCTTGCCCAGCGGCGGCTTGATCAAGTCGAGTTGCTCGACCCCGAATCTGCTGCGTTATGGTTGGTGAAAGCTCGCTTGGCACTGGAGGTTGAGGATTACCCGGCCGCTCAGCGCGCTGCCCAACAGGGCCTTGAACTCGCCCCTGACGATGTACGGTTTATCCTGCTACTGGCTCAAGCAGAAATCCGCCTTAACAATATTAGCGCGGCTGAAGTGCAAACCAACGCTCTGCTAGAGAGCCATGCAGGCAATGAAGATCTGCGCTTATCGCTAGCCCAGCTTTATCTGGAAGAGGGGCACCCCGAACCCGCGCAACGCTTGCTGCAGCCGCTGATTGGCCAACCTAACGTGCCAGATTTAGCCTATTACCTACTTGGCGCCATCACCCAAGAGCAAGGCGATATCGATAATGCGCTGCTCTATTATCGCCAAGTCAGCGAGGGCAGTGAATTTTTGCCCGCTCGCGCGGCGGCCGCGCAAATGCTGATTGAGGAAGATCGTCTGCTGGATGCTCGCGCCTTCCTACGCATTGAACGGATGCGCTTTGATAATTACTTTACTGAATTGGTGATGCTCGAAGTCCAGTTGCTGGACGAAATAAATCAACCTGCGGACGCTGATGCGCTATTAGACCGCGAAATTAGCCGTACACCTGATGACGCATCGCTGCTTTATATGCGTGCCATGCGGCGTTGGGAAGCAGGCGACATCGCGGGCATGGAGCAGGATTTGCGTCAGATACTGCGCACCGACCCAGACAATGCCGAAGCGCTCAATGCGCTGGGCTACACACTGGCCGACCTTAACTTGCCAGGGCGCTTGCAAGAGGCGTTTGAGCTGATTGAGCGTGCCTACGAGGCTGATCCGGACAACCCTGCCGTGCTCGATAGCATGGGCTGGGTCTACTTCCGCCTTGGCGAACCTGAAGAAGCGCTGCCCTGGCTTGAAAGCGCCTATATGCAGCTACCTGACCAGGAGGTCGCTGCGCACCTGGCCGAAGTGCTAAATGCACTGGGGCGTGATGAAGAAGCGCGCCAGTTGATCCAGCAAATCATGCAGCGGACGAACCAACACCCACTGATCGACGGGCTACTCGAGCGTTATCCTGAGCTAAGCCCTGAGCTCAGTCCTTAAATAAGTCCTGAACTAACGCCGCCAGAGGCACCCTAACCCTGCGAACCCCATTTTAAGCGCCCCCATCATGTTACCCTTGCGCTATAACCACCTGACATGGAGCCTGTTTATGTTGACACTGACGTCCCCCTCGCCCCGCTGGCCATTGACACGTCACACTTCGCGCCTCTGGCTTGCCGGCTTCGCGCTTCTCTTGCTCGCCGGCTGTGCCTCCCAGGCTCCCATGGATGAAAGTGGCCGCCAGGCAGGTCAGTGGGAACGCCAGCAGGCCGATGTAGAAGCATTCGATACCTGGACGCTGGTCGGCAAGGCAGGATTGCGCACCCCAGAAGAGAACGTCAGCGCCAACCTGGACTGGAATCAAACCCCCTACTATTTCCGTATGCTGATCAGCGGGCCCTTTGGCGGCGGACGCAACGTGCTTGAGGGGCGCGAGGGACGTTTCTCCCTCTCCAATAGCGACGGCCGCTTTGAGGCAGAAACCCCAGAAGCGCTTATGGAAGAGCAGTTGGGCTGGTCACTCCCCGTCACCGCTATGCCCAACTGGGTGCGCGGCCTGCCCGGTGATCCTGATAATGACAATACCGGCAGTTATCAGCTAGAAACCGACGAACTGGGCTTTCCTAGCCATCTTGCCCAAGACGGCTGGGAAATCGACTACCGCGACTGGGAGAAAGTCGACGATTTATGGCTGCCACGGCGCATGGTCATGCACTACGATGATGTGCGTATTACGCTGGTCGTCAACCAGTGGCAAGCTAGCGAAGAGTAAAGGTAACCGTTTCAATGAACGCGCCATTAACGCTTCCCGCGCCGGCCAAGCTTAACCGCATGCTGCATATAGTGGGCCGTCGTGAAGACGGCTACCACGCACTGCAAACGCTATTTCAGTTTATCGACCTGTGCGACCACCTTACGCTGGCCCCCCGCGATGACAGGAAAATTCAGTTAACCAGTGAAGTTAGCGGCGTTAGCCACGATGACAATTTGATCGTACGCGCCGCACGGTTATTGCAACAGCATAGCGGCACGGCACTAGGCGCTACGCTTACGATCGATAAGCAGTTGCCGATGGGAGGCGGTTTAGGGGGTGGCAGTTCCAACGCAGCCACCGCATTAGTGGGGCTCAACCACCTCTGGCAACTCAATCTACCGTTAGTCGAACTAGCTCGTCTGGGGCTTCAGCTGGGGGCCGATGTGCCGGTATTCGTCCATGGCCATAGCGCCTGGGGCGAAGGCGTTGGCGAACGGCTTACCCCGGTGACGCTTGATACCCCTTGGTTTGTGATTATTCACCCGGGTATTAGTGTGTCTACGTCAGGCGTCTTCCAAGACCCGCAATTGACACGTGACAGCCGCCCCATTACTATGGCGCGCGCACTGCAGGGGGGAGCGCCGGAGTGGCGCAATGACTGTGAGGCCGTGGTAAAGGAACGCTATCCGCCAATTGCGGAAGCCCTGAACTGGCTTGCACAGCACGCACCTAGTCGGTTGACCGGCACGGGGGCTTGTCTGTTTGCTGCTTTCGATACACAGCAATCGGCACAAGCAATCGCGCAATTAGCGGGACAACATTGGCCGGCATGGGTAGCACGCGGACTCAACACCTCTCCCCTACATGATGCTCTGGGCTGTTTATAATCCCGCTCTGGGCTATTTACAGTCCCGCTCTGGGCAGTTAAAAGCGCCCGGTCAGCGCGTTAGGTTATTGCTGGGGTATCGCCAAGTGGTAAGGCACCGCTTTTTGGTAGCGGCATTCCCAGGTTCGAATCCTGGTACCCCAGCCAACCCAACAATGGCCTGCGTTTTTACCCCTGATCCCCAACACTGCAAAGGTGGCTGCGCGTGTCAAAATTGATGGTTTTCGCCGGGAACGCCAATCCCGCACTCGCTCAAAAAATTGCCGAGAGCTTAGACAGCCGTATGGGTAACGCTACGGTGGGTCAATTCAGCGACGGCGAAATCGCAGTCGAGATCAATGAGAACGTGCGCGGTAAGGATGTCTTCATTCTACAATCCACCTGTGCACCGACAAACGACAATCTGATGGAGTTGATCCTGATGGTCGACGCACTGCGTCGCGCCTCGGCAACTCGCATCACGGCGGTACTTCCCTACTTTGGTTATGCTCGCCAGGATCGCCGCGTGCGCTCCGCACGGGTACCGATTTCCGCCAAAGTAGTGGCGGACATGATGGTTAAAGCAGGCGTTGACCGCGTGATGACCATGGATCTACATGCTGATCAGATCCAGGGCTTCTTTGATGTTCCGGTCGACAACGTCTACGGCTCGCCCATTCTGCTGGATGATATCGAGCGTCAGAATTACAGCGACCTCGTCGTTGTTTCCCCTGACGTGGGCGGCGTTGTTCGCGCCCGTGCCATCGCCAAACAGCTGAATGCCGATCTCGCCATTATCGATAAGCGTCGCCCCCAGGCCAACCAGGCCCAGGTGATGCATATCATCGGCGAGATTGAGGGCCGCACCTGTGTCGTAGTCGACGACATGATCGACACCGCAGGCACGCTGTGCAAAGCCGGTGAAGCGTTAAAAGATCACGGCGCCAAGCGCGTGGTGGCCTATGCGACACACCCGATCCTGTCCGGCCCTGCGGTCGATAATATTACCAACTCCGTACTGGATGAAGTGGTGGTGACCGACACCATCCCGCTATCTGACGTTGCCCGTCGTAGCGGAAAAATTCGCCAGTTGAGCGTTGCTGGACTGATCGCTGAAGCGATTCGCCGGGTCAGCAACGAAGAATCTGTCAGCGCGATGTTCCACTAATCCGCTGACGATACAGCCCCCTTTTGGGGCCACGGAAACGTCGTCGTCTGGTCGCGGTCGGCGGCGTCTTCCTTACTTAAACTAAGAGGCAATTCCATGTCTGATTTTATCCTGAAAGCCAGCGTTCGTAACGACCTGGGGAAAGGTGCGAGCCGCCGCCTGCGTCGTGCGAACCAGCAAGTGCCGGCCGTTGTATACGGTGGCGAAAAAGGCGCGCAGTCCATCGCTGTTGAAAAAACCGCTTTCTACAAAGCGATTGAAGATGAGTCTTTCTTCTCTTCCGTCATCAAACTGATGATCGAAGGTAAAGAAGAGCAAGTCGTTGTTCGTGACCTGCAGCGTCACCCTTTCAAGCCGTTGCTGACCCACGCCGACTTCCTGCGCGTTGATGCGACTCACGAAATCACCATCAACGTGCCACTGCACGTGACGGGCGAAGAGAAGTGTGTCGGTATCAAAGACCAAGGCGGCGAACTGCACGTACTGGCCAACGAAGTGGCGATCAGCTGCTTGCCGAAAGACCTGCCTGACTTTATCGAAGTCGACATCGCTGCCGTTGAGCTTGGCACGACACTGCACTTGTCTGACCTTACCCTACCGGCCGGCGTCACCTCAGTTGACCTGTCCCACGGTGAAGAGCACGACAATGCAGTACTCAGCATCACGAAAGTAAAAGTGCGTGCTGATGCAGAAGATGAAGATGGTGAAAGCGAAGGCGAAGAAGACAGCAGCGCCGAGTAAGTATCCCGTTAAGCATCTTATGGGGGCCATGCCTGCATGGCCCTTGTGATGCTGACACGATGTTAGAATCAAGCGCCTCGGCGCTTGATTTTTTTTAGGGCCGTCGCTGGCGCGGCGTCAACCATGTTTTCTGGATTGTTTTAGTCTTCTGGATAGTTTTGGTCTTCTGAATATTTTGTGCGAGGTGGGAAGATGAGCCAGGTAACAGCCATTATTGGATTAGGCAACCCCGGAGCGGAATATGAAGCCACGCGCCATAACGCCGGTTTCTGGCTGGTAGAGGCTATTGCGCAGAGCGCCCATGCAGAGCTACGACCGGAAAAGAAATTTTTCGGCCACTACGCCAAGGTACGCCTAGGCGACCATGAACTGCACCTACTCAACCCTGCCACCTTTATGAATCGCAGTGGCGCCGCGGTGGCAGCCTTGTGCCAGTTTTTCAAACTTACCCCTGAAAACCTACTGGTCGCCCACGACGAGCTCGACCTCCCCCCCGGCCAAGCACGCTACAAAACCGGTGGCGGGCATGGAGGCCACAATGGCCTGCGCGATATTATTAGCGCACTAGGCGGCCAGAAGCAGTTTCACCGGGTACGAATTGGCATTGGCCACCCCGGCGAGGCACGCCAAGTCACTAATTATGTACTGGGGCGTCCCGGCAAGGCCGAACACGAGGCCATTGTTCGCGCCATGGACGAGTGTGTCACCACCCTGCCGCTAGCGCTCGCGGGAGACTGGGCCAAAGCCATGAACCAGCTGCACAGCCTCAAGCCAGCATAGACGCCGCCAAAAGCTGTTCAGTTACGCCGGTAGCTGACGGCTAGCGCATCTCGTAGAATGGCGATTACTTTTACGCCCTACCACCTTATTCTCAGGAACATTTTATGGGTTTCAATTGCGGCATCGTCGGCCTGCCTAATGTCGGCAAGTCCACACTATTCAATGCACTGACCAAGTCAGGCATCGATGCAGAAAACTTCCCCTTCTGTACCATTGAGCCGAACGTGGGTATCGTGCCGATGCCGGATCCGCGCCTCGATAAGCTTGCCGAGATCGTCAAGCCACAAAAAACACTGCCGACCACCATGGAGTTCGTCGACATTGCTGGCTTGGTCGCCGGGGCCTCCAAAGGTGAGGGCTTAGGCAACAAGTTTCTGGCTAACATTCGTGAAACCCAGGCAATTGCCCATGTGGTGCGCTGCTTCGACAACGACAACGTTATCCACGTAGCCAACCAGGTCGACCCGCGCGCCGATATCGAAACGATCAATTTAGAGCTGGCGCTGGCCGACCTGGATACTGTCGAAAAAGCCAGCCAGCGTCTGGTTCGTTCGGTGAAAGGCGGTGATAAAGAGGCCATTGCCACTAAGGCGATTCTTGATCGTATTCAGCCCCACGTTGCGGAAGGCTTACCGCTACGCAGCTTTGGCTTAAGCGAGGAAGAGCAGCGCCAGGTGAAGAGCTTCGGCTTTTTGACTCTGAAGCCAACTATGTACATCGCTAACGTCAATGAAGATGGTTTTGAGAACAATCCTTACCTGGATATTGTTAACGAAATCGCCGCTGAAGAAGGCGCGCTTGTGGTGCCTGTTTGCAATCAACTGGAAGCCGAAATTGCCGAGCTGGATGATGAAGAGCGCTCGATGTTCTTAAGCGAGATGGGCATGGATGAACCAGGCCTTGATCGTGTCATTCGCGCGGGCTACTCACTGCTGGGTCTGCAAACCTACTTCACTGCCGGCGTTAAAGAAGTGCGCGCCTGGACCGTGAAAGAAGGCGCAACAGCCCCCGAAGCCGCTGGCGTGATTCACACCGACTTCCAAAAAGGCTTTATCCGTGCTGAAGTGGTTGCCTATGAGGACTTCGTATCGCTAGGCGGTGAGCAGGCAGCCAAAGACGCCGGGAAATGGCGCCTGGAAGGAAAAGAGTACATTGTCAAAGATGGCGATGTGGTGCACTTCCGCTTTAATGTGTAAGCGGCAACACCCATACGACCAGCAATAAAACATTGACTGAAGGCGGGGTTATCAGTATCATTCGCCCCCGCTGAAAGGCTACGTAGCTCAGCTGGTTAGAGCACATCACTCATAATGATGGGGTCCCCTGTTCAAATCAGGGCGTAGCCACCAGGCATATTAAAAGCCCGCTAATTTTATTTAGCGGGCTTTTTTGTGTTGCCAATTTGTGTAGCCAAGCTTTTATTGCTAAGTAAAATTCAGCTATTTACTTGGACTAGCTTAACGCAGGACGGTTTAGAAATAGCGTTAGGGCGCGGGTTAGATACTCGACATCTTTAGTACCCGCGGTTTCCCGAATCGAATGCATCGCCCATTGAGGCACCCCCACATCAATAGTGGGCACACCCAGCTCGGTGGCGGTAATCGGGCCAATCGTACTGCCACAGCCCATATCCGCCCGGGTAACAAACGACTGAACGGGTACGTCAGCCTCACGACAGACATCGCGAAACAGCGCACCAGTGACACTATTGGTGGCGTAACGCTGGCTGGAGTTCACCTTGATGACCGGGCCACCATTAATCGCTGGACCATGGCGCTCATCGTGCTTGTCGCGAAAGTTAGGATGCAGTGCGTGGGCATTATCGCAAGAAATCATCAGCGACGACTGAATCAGTTGAATCAGCGACTCGTCGTCTCCCTTGCCCACCTGGCCATTAATGCGCTTTAGCACATCCGCCAAGAATGGGCCTTGGGCACCACAGGCACTGGCACTGCCGACTTCCTCGTGATCGTTGGCCACCAACAAAGCGCCTTGACTGCCATCGCAAGCCAAGAGTGCCTCTAAACCGATGAAGCAGGAGAGCAAGTTATCCAACCGGGCGCTGGCCACCAGTTCTTGCTTAACACCGACCAGGGACGGTGGCTGAACATCGTAAAAGCCTAATTCAAAGTCCACTACTTCCACTGCACGCAGGCCGTGCTGCTCTTCTAACCACTGCGCCACTAGCTCGCCTAGCGTAGCCGTATCGCTCTGCATCAATACTGGCGCCATTTGCGTCTGCGGGTTAATCGGCCGTCCTGCGTTGACATCACGATCCAGGTGAATCGCCAGGCTCGGCACCATGGCAATTGCCTGATCGACATTAAGCAATACGCTTTCCAAGCGACCATCGGCATGGCGCACATGCACACGCCCTGCCAACCCCAGGTCACGGTCAAACCACGGCGCCAACAAAACACCGCCATACACCTGCACTCCCAACTGTAGCCAGCCTGCAGAGCACTGCGTAGCGTTAGGCTTTAGATGCAACCCCGGGCTATCGGTGTGGGCACCGATCATACGCAGCGCCGTCACTTCAGACTCAGGCAACTGAAAAGCAATAATCGCCGAATCATTACGGGTGACATAGTAGCGCTTGCCCGGGGTTAGCTGCCAATTGGCCTTCTCTTCCAGCCGCTGAAAACCAGCTTGCTCCAATCGCTCAGCCATATTGCCTGCAGCGTGCCACGGGGTCGGTGATTGGCGCAGAAAATCGCATAACCGCGTTAAACGATCAGCGTTGAAAGTCTCGGACATGGAAATCCTCATAACAGTAATGATTGAGTCTCATCGCGCAGGCGACCTGCTACAATACCCCTTCGACCTACGCAACTCATGGGTCATATACGAGTCTAGGGAAGAATGAGTGTACACAAATCCGGGAGAGCTTGACTGATGAGCTTGTTTGCAACGCTTTCGCGTTCGGTCGCCCTGGCTGTCATGCTGGTTGTTACCAGCCCAGCCGCCTTGGCGCAACTTGAGCCGACCGACGAACAACGCCAGGCGGCAGTGGAAATTGCGGACTCGCTCCGCTACGGCCATTATGCTGATATTACATTTGATGAAGCGTGGTCGCAGGATGCTTTCCAACGCTATTTGGATATTCTGGACGGCCAGCGCGCCTACCTGCTGCGCAGTGATATCGAGCCCTATCGTCACTTAGAGACGGGCATGGCAGACGCTCTTTTCAATGGTGAGTTGGATGATGCGTTTGATCTCTATAACACCTTTAGTGATCGACAACGGTCGCGCCTTGAGTCTTTGTTGGCAAAGCTGGACGAAGGCCTTGATTTCGATTTTGAAAGCAACGAGCGTTTAGAAATTGATCGTGAAGAGGCGCCCTGGGCATCCCGGCAAAGCGAGCTTGACGAGCTATGGCGCAAGCGGCTTAAAAACGACGCCTTAACGCTCGCCCTGACCGATCAGGATAGCGAACAGATTGAAGACAACCTGCGCCAGCGCTATGAAGGCCAACTAACGCGGCTGGAGCAAACCGAGTCTGAAGATGTATTTGGCGTACTGATGGCAGCCGTTACTAGCAGTATCGACCCACATACTGGCTACCTCTCCCCTCGCCAGGGCGAATCCTTCGATATTCAGATGAGCCTCTCCCTTGAGGGCATTGGCGCCCTACTTCAGTCCGATGGTGAATATGTCAAAGTTTCCAGCCTTGTGCCCGGCGGCCCAGCGGAGCGCGCCGGCGTACTTGAGCCAGCGGATCGCATCATCGCCGTAGGCCAGGAAGAGGGTGAGATGGTCAATGTGGTCGGCATGCGCCTGGACAACGTGGTGGATCTGATTCGCGGCCCCAAAGGCTCCGTTGTTCGTTTGGACGTGGTGCCTGCCCAAGCGGTGGATATGACCCGCTCGCAAACCGTTGAGATTACCCGTGACACCGTTAGCCTTGAAGACCAAGCCGCCCATGGCGAAGTGATTGAAGTCGAGCGTGATGGAGAACCTCACCGCTTAGGGGTGATTAACATCCCGACGTTCTACGTCGATTTTGACGCCTGGCAAGCGGGTGAAGAGGAGTATCGCAGCACTACTCGTGATGTTGCCAAAGAAGTCGAACGCCTTAAAGAAGAAGGCGTGGAAGGTATCGTGCTTGACCTACGCAACAACGGCGGCGGTGCGCTCCAGGAAGCCAACTCGCTTATTGGCCTGTTTATCGACCGCGGCCCCACCGTACAAGTGCGCGATGCCCAGGGGCGCATTCAACTGTATGGCGACAGCGAAGCAGGGACACTTTATGACGGCCCGCTAGGGGTGCTGGTGAATCGCCTCTCCGCCTCTGCCTCGGAAATCTTTGCCGGTGCGATTCAGGATTATGGTCGCGGCTTAGTACTGGGCACGCCGACGTTTGGCAAAGGCACCGTGCAGACGCTCAACGAGCTGAGCCATGGTCAGATCAAACTGACTCGCGCCAAGTTCTACCGCATTTCCGGCGACAGCACCCAGAATCGCGGCGTTGAGCCGGATATCGACTTCCCCAGTTTGATTGATCCCGAGCGTATTGGTGAAAGCAGCCTGGATAATGCCTTGGCCTGGGACACCGTTCAGAATGTCCAGTATCGCCGCTATGGCGAACCTGAAACCATGCTGGACAAGCTGATAGCCCAGCACGACGCACGCGCTGAGGACAACGCCAACTTCCGCTATTTAGAGCGCCAGTCCACGCTGGCCCGCCAGTTACGCGAGCAGCACACCAGCGTGAGCTTAAATCGTGAGCAGCGTCAGCGTGAAATGGAAGCCCAGGAAGCCGAACAGCTTTCGCTGGAAAACCAACGCCGTCGTGCACTGGGCCTGGAAGAGCTGGATGAGTGGATGGATGCTCGTACGGATGCCACCGAAAGCGTCACAGAAGGAATTGAGGAGGCAGAGGCAACCCAAGACAGTGAAGGGGAAAGCGACGAAGATGACGCACTGGCTGTTGATCGCGCCTATGTGCTCGAATCGGCTGAAATCCTGCTCGACTACGCCCGCCTGCAAGACACTCAGCGGTTAGCCGCAAAGCGCTAAGTACGCCGAGTTAAAATAAGCTAGTTAAAAAAACGCCGCCCCTTCGCAAGGGGCGGCGTTTTGGTTTTAACACTCTGGCCTTAACCCTGGTTTCAACATAGCGCCGCCAGACGCGCTGGCCGGTCACCCATTTTAGTTAAGCGCCGAGTCAGCGCCGCTAACCGGACAGCACTGCCCTGGCTACCCGCACGAATAATATCCAGCGCCCAGGCAGGTAATTGAGGAGCAAGCCGATAATAAACCCACTGCCCTTCGCGCTGATCACTCAGCAACCCACACTGACGCAACTGAGCCAAATGACGCGACACTTTAGGTTGCGACTCCTGCAGCGCATAGGTCATTTCACACACGCAAAGCTCCTGCTCTTGAGCCACCAGCAGTACCAACATCAAGCGCGTCTCATCGCTTAAACATTTAAACACCTGCAAGGCTTGCGGTGTATTCACTTTGCCCACCATAAACTTCCCAGACTGATTGACTATGTGTAGTTTACGCCACAAGAACCGTTAGCAGTAAGCACCGCGCGAATGCGCGGCATTCAGGCACAGAAAAACACCCAGATGCCATTAAGCAGCGGGTATTAAAGAAACAGTGAGACTTAGACTAACAGGGGGGATTAAATGGCTCCTCGAGCAGGACTCGAACCTGCGACCCAATGATTAACAGTCATTTGCTCTACCAACTGAGCTATCGAGGAACAGCGCACTACCTGAAACAGCTTACCGACTAAGACGGTATACCGTAAAAAAGGCAGTTAATACAGATATTGACAGCGGAACAACTTGGCTCCTCGAGCAGGACTCGAACCTGCGACCCAATGATTAACAGTCATTTGCTCTACCAACTGAGCTATCGAGGAACATCTTAAGCTATTTTTTCATAAGCGCTGTCTTTTCAAACGCTATCGTGTTTAAAGCGAAACCAAAATTGCTAATAACTTCCAGCAATTGATTGGCTCCTCGAGCAGGACTCGAACCTGCGACCCAATGATTAACAGTCATTTGCTCTACCAACTGAGCTATCGAGGAACTGCTCAAACACGGTGCGTAGTATACCCATAGAATCGTGAGGGTCAAGTATCGATTATGGATGAACGCTAGCCGCTGGTTTCTTGTATCCGTATAATGCGCCAACTAACGATAGCGGTTCGGGCACTATCACTGCCGACCGCACGACGACACTCCATTCATCCTCGTCCCCCGACGACTCATAGATGACAGGTACCGATGGCGAAGAAGCTCTTCATCAAAACGCACGGCTGCCAAATGAACGAGTACGACTCCTCCCGCATGGCGGATCTACTCGGCGAATCTCACCAGCTCGAACTCACTGATAATGAGCGTGAAGCCGATGTCATTCTGTTAAACACCTGCTCGATTCGCGAAAAAGCGCAGGAAAAAGTTTTTCATCAGCTGGGACGCTGGAAAAAACTTAAAGACGCCAATCCCAACCTGGTGATTGGCGTGGGCGGCTGCGTGGCAAGCCAGGAAGGCGAAGCCATTCGCAAGCGCGCGCCTCACGTGGACATGGTGTTCGGGCCGCAAACCCTGCACCGCGTACCCTCAATGCTGGATGCCCGTGGCAATAATCAGATTGCGGCGGTAGATGTCACCTTTCCAGAGATCGAAAAATTCGACCACCTGCCCAAGCCCTCTTCTGATGGCGCAACGGCGTTTGTGTCGATCATGGAAGGTTGCTCAAAGTACTGCACCTTCTGCGTGGTGCCCTACACCCGCGGTGAAGAAGTCTCGCGCCCCTTTGAGGCGGTAATGGATGAAGTCATTCACCTTTCCGACCAGGGCGTGCGCGAGATCAACCTGTTGGGCCAGAACGTCAATGCCTACCGCGGTGAAAACCAGCTTGGCGATGAAATCGACCTGGCCGAACTGATTGCCTGCGTTGCGGCGGTTGAGGGCATTGACCGCATCCGCTTTACCACCTCACACCCGGTGGAGTTTACCGACAGCCTAGTTGACGCCTTTGCCGATATCCCTGAGCTGGTGAGCCACCTTCACCTGCCGGTACAGTCGGGTTCAGACCGTATTCTTACTGCCATGAAGCGCGGGCATACGGCGGCCGAATACATTGAAAAGATGGAGCGCATCCGCGCCAACCGCCCGGACATCAGCTTCTCTTCTGACTTCATCATCGGCTTCCCCGGCGAAACAGAAGAAGATTTTGAAGCGACGATGAATTTAATTCATCAAATCGGCTTCGATCATTCGTTCAGCTTCGTTTACTCCGCACGCCCCGGCACACCTGCTTCTGGCCTGCCGGATGAAACACCGGAGAGTGTCAAAAAGCAGCGTCTGGCGATTCTGCAGGAGCGGATCATTCAGCAAACCGCGCAAATTAGCCGCCGCATGGTCGGCAGCACACAGCGTGTACTGGTTAACGGCTTTTCGCCCCGCGACCCCGGCCAGCTCTCAGGGCGTACCGAGAATAACCGAGTGGTTAACTTCCGCGCTGCCAACCCCACCGAACTAATCGGCTACTTTGTCGATGTAGAGATCACCGAGGCATTTCCCAATTCGCTACGCGGTGAGCTTGCCTCACCTGAGCGCTATTGATTGTTTAACGCATTTATAAATGCCCGATAACGAGTGCGAGAACAGGTTGTAGCGAGGGTCTTTTGCCAGGGCCGGAAAGGGTTCCCAACAATTCCGGCATTTCCGCCATCCATGGCGGTCAGATGGCAAAAGTAGCGCCCAAGGAAGGGTTCACAGCGCCCTCGCGGAAACCTGCTCTCGGCACCGTACTGTATAAAGTACCTTTCAGTTAGCATAGATCATTGCCCCGCTTCTGGTGGGGCAGTAAGCTGAACGATACACACACTAACGAGGGGTTCCCCACTCTTGAGCCAGCCAACACCTCAGGCCAATCGCATCATCACCTTAAGCCTTGAACCCAATGATCCGCAGCGCCTTGCTAGCCTTTGCGGCCAGCAGGACGAGCATTTGAAGCTGATTGAAAGCCGCCTAGATGTGACGCTGCGCAACCGGGGCAATGTGTTCCAACTGGCGGGCCCAGCCAACCGCATTAAAGCAGCGGCGAACGTGTTGGAACACCTCTATCGCGAAACAGCGGCGAGCGAGCTTGAGGCCGACACTGTGCACCTGTTCCTGCAAGAGTCTGGGCTTGAAGCGCTGGAAGAGGAAGCTGACGGCGTCGGCAGCAGCGATGAAGTGATCATGCGCACCCCACGCACCATGATCAAACCGCGCGGGCTCAACCAGCAGCGCTACGTATCAAGTATCCGTGAACATGATATCAATTTCGGCATTGGCCCTGCGGGTACCGGTAAAACCTACCTCGCTGTTGCCGCCGCGGTTGAGGCACTCAACCAACAGGAAGTACGCCGCATCCTGCTCGTGCGCCCGGCGGTGGAAGCGGGTGAAAAACTTGGCTTCTTGCCCGGAGACCTGGCCCAGAAAATCGATCCCTACCTGCGGCCCCTTTACGATGCCCTGTATGAAATGATTGGCTTCGAGCAGGTGGCAAAACTGATTGAGCGTCAGGTGATTGAGATTGCCCCGCTGGCCTATATGCGTGGCCGTACACTCAATAACTCCTACATCATTCTGGATGAGAGCCAGAACACCACCCCGGAGCAGATGAAAATGTTCCTGACCCGGATTGGCTTTGGCTCCACCGCAGTGATTACCGGCGACGTGACCCAGGTCGATCTACCCAAAGGCCAGCGTTCAGGGCTGATTCAGGTGCTCGACGTGTTGAAAGACACTCAAGGCATCGGCGTCACCCACTTTGCCGCCAAGGATGTGGTACGCCACCCGCTGGTACAGCGCATTATCGAAGCCTACGATATGTTCGAATCCCAGCAGGAAGTGGAAGAGCGTGCCCGCCGCGAGGCACGCCAGCAAGAGCGTGACGCACGTATGCAGGCACGCGAAGACGCATGGGATAGTTCGCGATGAGCGAGGCCATTGAAGTCATCGTTGATCGTCAGGCGGCGATTGACGAACCACTGCTACCCAGTCTGGCACAGCTCACCCAATGGGTGGGCTGTGTGTTTGCCCACCACCCTGACGATCAGCGTCTTGAAGTGACTATTCGCTTTGTGGATGAGCTTGAAAGCCAAACGCTCAACCGTGATTACCGCGGCAAAGACAAAACCACCAACGTGCTGTCATTCCCTTTTGAGAGCCCGCCGGGCGTGGATTTACCGTTACTCGGCGACCTGGTGATTTGCCATGCCGTGGTGGCCAAAGAAGCCAACGAGCAAAACAAGCTGATCGAGCACCACTACGCTCATATGGTCGTGCATGGCATCCTGCATTTAATGGGCTACGATCATATTGATGATCACGAGGCCGAGGAAATGGAGCAGTTTGAGCGCGAGCTGTTAGCCGAGCTAAGCATTCCTGATCCGTATGCTGACAGCCCTCCCGCTCAATAGGGAAAACGCTTATCCCCTTACCTCTTTATTATTTAACGGTGAGTGCGTTAAATCACGTAACAACTAATCTGGTACTATCCCCCGTTTCAGTGATAAAACAGCTACCTGACGACATGGTTTATACAACGATTTCGTCAACGAGATAGCAACTGTCTGCCCGCAAACGAGAGAATTGACGCATGAGCGAAGACCGATCGAGCAACCCCAATCAAAAATCCTGGCTCGAGAAACTCTTTGGCGCCCTTTCCGGAGACAATGACGAACCCAGCTCACGCGATGAGCTGATGACGTTTTTACGCCATACCGCAGGGAAATTAAAGCTGGATCAAGACGCCATTATGATCATCGAAGGGGCGCTTGATATCAGCGATCAGCAGGTTCGTGAAGTGCTAATACCTCGCTCCCAGGTCTCAGCCATCGCTCTGGATCAAACCAGCGACGGCTACCTACCACTGATTCAGGAAACCGGCCACTCCCGCTACCCGGTGATTGGCGAAAATCTGGACGATGTAAAAGGCATTCTGCTGGTAAAAGATTTACTTCCCCTGCTCTCCCAGACACAGGCCCAGCGTGATGCGTTCAAGTTAGATGACATTTTGCGCCCCGCGATGTTTATCCCTGAATCAAAACGGCTAAACAGCCTACTCAAAGAGTTTCGGGATACCCACAACCACATGGCAGTGGTGGTGGATGAATACGGCGGCACCGCGGGCATTATCACCATCGAAGATATTCTTGAGCAGATCGTTGGCGACATCGAAGATGAGCACGATACCGATGAAGAGGACGATATCCGCGAAATAGAGAATGGCCGCTACGCCATTCGCGCACTGACCCCCATCGAAGATTTCAACGAACGCTTTGACACCGAGTTCTCTGACGATGAGTTCGATACCGTTGGCGGTTTGGTGATGCAGCAGTTTGGCCATCTACCGCGGCGCGGTGAACACACCATTCTGGGCGGCTGGCGGTTTGTGATTCTCAATGCCGACACCCGACGCATCCGTCTACTCGAAGCCTATCGCGACACCCGCCGCGATGACGAAGAGGATGATGACCAGGAGAACAAGCCAGCCTAGGCGCTTGTTGTCGCGCTGTTTTCTCTCCACTCCCTCGCACTTTACCGTAGATAGGTTATCGCTATGGGTTTACCCCCCGCGTTTTTGTTACAGCTGCTTGCCGCCCTGGTGGCGGGCGGTTTCACCACCCTAACGGCTTCTCCTTTTGAGCTTTGGTGGCTTGGCCCGGTGGCCATTGGCTTACTCTATGTGGGCCTGCACACTTTAACCCCCGCCCAGGCGGCCCTGAAGGGCTGGTTATACGGTGTGGCGCTGTTCGCCAGCGGCACCTCCTGGGTGTACGTCTCTATCCACGACTATGGCTATACCGGCGTACCGTTAGCCGTTTTCCTAACCGCGCTGTTTGTGACGATTCTGGCGCTGTTTTTTGCCGGCACTTTCTGGCTGTACCGGCGCTTCACCTCCGCCCGGCTTGCGTTTATCAGCTTTGCTGGCGCCTGGGTACTGGGCGAGGTACTACGCACCTACCTGTTTACCGGCTTTCCCTGGCTGTTGCTGGGCTCTGGCTACGTCGACTCGCCGCTGGCTGCCTGGGCACCCGTTGGCGGCGTCTACCTGCTCTCGCTGCTAGTCGCACTTAGCGGTGCGCTTGGCGCTGAACTACTGCTGCGCCGTCAGTGGTGGACACTTGCGCCACTGGCGGCTATTTGGCTAATTCCCTTGGCACTCCCCCATCAGTGGACCACGCCTGTGGACGACCCCACGCGCGTGGCACTGCTACAGGGCAACCTGCCGCAGTTGCTGAAGTGGACGCCCGAAGGGCAGCGCACGGCGGCGAATACCTATAGCAACCTCACCCGCGAAGTCGCTGATGAGGTTGACCTGATCATCTGGCCAGAAACCGCCCTGCCAATGATGGAGACCCAGGCTCGCCCGGTGCTGGAGCGGGTGCAAGCGAACCTGCCGCCCGACGTCGCCCTACTCACCGGCATCGTTCAGCGCGACGAACAGGGGCGCTACTTCAATAGCGTGATTGGCGTAGGCGACGTAGAGGGCAGCTACCAGAAAGAACACCTGGTGCCTTTTGGTGAGTACCTGCCGCTGGAGAGTGTACTCCGCGGGGCAATTGATTTTTTTGACCTGCCCATGTCGACCTTTACCAAAGGTGAGCATGAACAAACACCGATGCAGGCCGCCGGGATTCATATTGGTAACGCTATTTGCTACGAGATCATCTACCCACAGTTGGTCGCCCGCCGCGCCCAAGACAGCGGTGTGATCATGACGGTATCTAACGACACTTGGTTTGGTGCCTCAATTGGCCCCCACCAGCACCTGCAGATGGCACGACTACGCGCGCTAGAGAATGGACGCTATGTGGTTCGCGCCACTAGCAACGGCATTACCGCTATTATTGATCCCAATGGGCGCATTGTTGAACGCGCTCCGCAGTTTGAGACAACTATGCTCACCGGTGAGTTTTACGCCATGGAGGGTCTAACGCCTTTCACCCGTTTGGGTAGCTGGCCAGCTTGGTTGTTAGCAGGCTTGATGCTCTTGCCAGGCGTAATGGCAGCAAGAGCCACACGCCAACCACGAAGTTGAAACGCCATAGCCGCTAAAGCGGCTAGCTAGCAAAACGGCCCGAGTCCTCTGCAGGACTCGGGCCGTTTTGTTTTACTCAAGCTAGCTGCCTACCTGAGTGGCTAGATAGGCAGCTCGTCAATCCGTCATTTAGGCTGCACTGTTTTTCAGCGTTGCCATATCAATCACAAAACGATAGCGCACATCACCTTTTTCCATGCGCTCAAAGCCTTCGTTAATATTATTGATATCGAGCATCTCAATATCACAGGTAATACCCTGATCGGCGCACAGCTTGAGCAACTCTTCGGTCTCTGCAATGCCACCAATTAGCGAACCGGCCACCACGCGACGCTTAAAGACCAAATTGAACGCTTCAATGGCAGGCTCAATGGGCTCTAGCAAGCCGACAATGATGTGAGTACCGTCATATTTCAGCGACGTTAGGTAGGGGTTTAGATCGTGTTGGACAGGTACGGTGTCGAGCATGAAATCAAAGGTTTCAGCCACGGCATCCATCTGCGCCTGGTCGCTGGAGACCACCACGTGATCAGCACCGTTACGCTTGGCTTCTTCAACCTTGGCATCGGAACGGGTGAACACCGTGACTTCAGCGCCCAACGCTTTGGCCAATTTAACGCCCATATGGCCTAAGCCCCCCATACCAATGACACCGACTTTATGGCCTTTGCCCACACCGTGATGCTTGAGCGGCGAATAAGTCGTTACACCGGCGCAGAGAATCGGCGCCGCTGAGGCCAGATCAATACCATCGGGCATCTGTAGCACAAAGTGCTCGCTCACCACGATGGAGTCGGAGTAGCCACCCTGGGTCATGGTGCCATCCTGGCGGTCTTCGCTGCCGTAAGTCATGGTGAAGCCTTCCAGGCAGTACTGCTCTACGCCGTCTTTACAGGCGGCACAGGTACGGCATGAATCCACCATGCAGCCCACACCCACCAGGTCACCGGCTTTAAAACGCGACACTTTATCGCCCACAGAGGTCACGCGACCGACAATCTCATGGCCGGGCACGACGGGGTACTGACTCATGCCCCAGTCATTGCGAGCAAAGTGCAGGTCGCTGTGGCAGACGCCGCAATAGAGAATTTCGATGGCTACGTCATCGGGGCGCGGCTGACGACGATCAAAAGTAAACGGTGCTAAGGGCTTATCGTTGGCAAATGCGGCGTAGGATAATGCTTGGCTCATCGGTGAAACTCCTTATCAGCAAAAGACTGCCGTATAAATCAGCAGACATTTCCCTCGCGTGCGAGGCATGCCAATAGTATTGGCCTATTCAGTGGTGATAGCGATGAACGAAGCTACGTCATTTTTGCCAAATACTCCGATACCACGTAATAAAATAACAAAAAATGGGCATAAATCGTTATGATTATACAAAAACCACCAGAAACCCGAGAGAAACCCTCATGACCTCCACCGCTCAGGCTGGCAATGCGCTAGCTGCCGTTATCGCGCCACTGGTTAAAGGCGACGGAATCAATAACACGCAGCTACCCGGCGTGTCGTTACTCTGTTTAAGCCGCCATCAGGTACGTACGCCACTGCTCTATGAGCCGAGCCTGACCATCATTGCCCAGGGGCGCAAAATGGGTTATCTGGGTGATCGCGAAATCCACTACGACCCCGGCCACTACTTAGTGCAAACGCTACCACTGCCCTTTGAGTGCGAAACCCACGGCTCACCGGAAGCCCCGTTACTGGGTATATCGGTACGCCTGGATCCGGCGCTATTAAGCGAGATGGTGACGGCCATGGGCGATGCCGGTCATAACGCATTGGCTCCGCTGCCGATGGCCTCGGTGGCCATGACAGAGGGCATGCAGGAGGCCGTATTGCGCTTGGCCAACGCGCTACATGCTGACATTGAGCGCAACACAATGGGCAACGCTCGTATTCGCGATGTGGTGTTTGAAGCGCTGAAGGGAGAACAGGGGCCCGCTTTACGGGCGTTGGTATTAGGGCACGGTAATTACTCACGTATCGTGCAGGTGCTGTCTAAGCTCCACACCCATTTTGCCGACGACTTTAGCGTGGAGCAGTTGGCAGCACAGGCCCATATGAGCCCGTCGACCTTTCACCAGCACTTCAAGCAAATTACCCGCTCGTCGCCGGCCCAATACTTAAAACGGTTGCGCTTAATCAAAGCGCAGCAGTTGCTGTTACAGGACAATCACAACGTCAATCAGGCCGCTGCGGCGGTGGGTTACCGCAGCGTGCCTCAGTTTAGCCGCGACTATAAACGCTACTTTGGTGAGCCCCCGCTTCAACATCGCCGTCAGGAGCAAGCGTTACGAGCTTAAAACGAAATTTAATGCAGGGCTTATTTGGCACAGTCTATTTTGCAAAATTTATTTGGCAAAAACCTGGCTCATATCTTTAAACGCCTTGAACTCAAGCGCGTTGCCGCAGGGGTCGAGCAGAAACATGGTGGCCTGCTCACCTACCTCGCCTTTGAAGCGAATGTAGGGCTCAATCACAAACTGTGTATCGCGCGCTTTCAAGCGCTCGGCCAAGGCTTCCCACTCGTCCCACGCTAATATGACGCCAAAGTGCGGCACCGGTACGTTGTGCCCATCTACCGGATTAGTGTGGGCGCTCTCTTGCCCCGGTGTTTTGGGCTGCTCATGAATGACCAGTTGGTGGCCAAAGAAATTAAAGTCGACCCATTGCTCGCTGGAACGCCCCTCTTCCAGGCCAAATACATCGTTGTAAAACGCCCGCGCCAGCGCTACATCGTAAACAGGTATCGCCAGATGAAAGGGTGAAAGGCTCATGGTCATTCTCCACATTATTGGGTTTTATGAGGGTTAGCAGGCACTTTATGCAGCCCCGCTGTATTAATCCTAGGGCCGCTCATGGGAAAATAAAATCAATAACTATTTAGCTGATTCACAAAAAGGATTGATCAATGATCCGCGAGCTAAAAACGCTGATTGCGGTAGCACAGGAAGGCACCTTTGCCGCAGCGGGCAACAAAATTGGCCTGACTCAAGCGGCGGTAAGCGCACAAATGAAACGCCTTGAGGCAGAGTTGGGTATCCCACTGTTTGAGCGTAAAGGGCGTACCGCCATATTGACGCAGCGTGGGCAGGAAACGTTAAAGCAAGCTCATGCACTGCTCACCCTCTACAGCACACTGGGTGCGACGACTGCAGGCCAAGCCACCACTCAACGGGTCAACATTGGGGCCATCGCGTCCATACAGCGCTCGCTACTGCCCGATGCGCTGGCGCGCTTTCATCACACCTATAGCGAATGCCGCACCCGCGTGGTGCCAGGGCTCTCCATGGAGCTGGTGAATCAAGTCGACGCTGGGGAGCTGGATATGGCGGTGATTATTCGCCCGCCCTTTTCACTGCACAGCGATTTACGCTGGACGCCCCTTGCCCACGAGCCATTTCGTTTAATCGTGCCGCGCCATATTGAGGGCGATCACTGGCAGGAGCTGATCGCCCGCCAGCCATTTGTCCGCTACGACCGTGCTTCCTTTGGAGGACGGCAGGTCGAACGCTTTCTACGCGACAATCACTGCAATGTACGTGAAGTATGCGAAGTGGATGAACTGGAGGCCATCGTTAAACTGGTCGCCAAAGGGGTAGGCGTTGCTCTGGTGCCCCAAGCGATTGCACAGCAACCCTGGCCAGCGAAAGTGCGTGCGATTGATTTAGGCGAACACACCTTTCACCGCGACATAGGGCTGATACATCCCAGTAGCGGCCATTTGAGCGAACCCGCCCGGGCGCTGGCCCAATTGATTGGCGAAATCGCTCAGCGGCCTGATAATGGCGCCTAACATGTTTCGTTCAATATCAAAGGAGTAACTGCATGAAACCAGAGGATCTGGAAAAGCTAGTGACGCGTACCATGCCCTTTGGCAAGTACGAGGGTCGGCTTATCGCTGACCTTCCCGGCCCTTATTTAAACTGGTTCGCTCGGGAGGGGTTTCCCTCCGGGGAAATTGGCCAACTGCTGCATCTGATGCACGAAATTGATCATAATGGACTTGGCCCGTTGCTTGACCCACTGCGAAAAACACCTAGCCAGCGTGGCGAAACTTAAGGCTGAACGTTTTTATCTGCGTTCTCACGCTCGTCAAGGGCACCCTGAAACTCAACACGGTAAGCGGCCTCGTGCTGTGCGGTATCCGCAGGAAAGCGGCCTAAGGTGACCGCTAGTTCAAAAAAGCCAGCCGCAGGTAAACCGCCGCCTCGCCGGCTGACCACCAGTGCTGCGATGAAAGGCTTCTGCTGTGCGGCGTCTTCGCGCATTAACTGCTCTAACGCCTGAGTGACTTGAGCGATAGTCCGCGGCGGTGTTAGCGCTAGCGCGCTAGCCACCTGCTGATATGTCATTGGCAGGGCGTCACGCGGTGCGCTGAGCAGTAACTGGCGAAGCGCGGCAACGTTATCGGTCATATACATCCTATCGTCAGGTTTTAACACGTTCACATTGCCCATTGACCCAGTGTTTGTGCTAAGAAATAGTTGTGCTAAGAATAGCGAAATACGCTGTGATAAGGAGAGAACATGGTAACGCGACTAACAACGGTACGCCCTAGTGGAGGCCGTTGGCCAGGCGTGCTAGCTGGCTTAGCCATTTTGCTGCTAGCGGTGGCGACCCTAATGATGGCGGGCTCCGGGCCTGCTTATCGGGGCGAATTTATCAGCCTAGACGAGGCGTTCAACTTACTCCGTAACGGCGTTTATGCCGCTGGAGGAGCAGTCGCGGTCAGTATTGTCACGCTACTGTTTAGCCTGCTGGTTCATCGCTCTAGGCCCGCCTTAATAGCCACGCTGGTTATCGTCGCCACTGCTGCACTGCTTTACGTACCCTGGCAGCATTGGCAACGCGCTCAACAAGTGCCCGCAATTCACGACATCACCACCGATACGCAGAACCCTCCTGTCTTTGAAGCGTTAGCTGACGCACGAGAAGCGGCGCCTAACGCGGTTGACTACCCGGGCGATGCCACCGCTCAGCAGCAGCAAGCAGCCTACCCTTATATCAAGCCGCTGGTCTTGGACGAGGCCCCACAAATGGTACTCGCTGCCGCACAAGCTGAGGCCGAAGAGGCTGGCTGGCGGATCGCACGAATTACTGACAATCACATAGAAGCCACCGCGACCACGCGCTGGTTTGGCTTTGAGGATGATGTGGTCATTCGCCTAACCGAGCTTGAGAACGGAGTACAGGTGGATATGCGCTCGGCATCACGTCTGGGTGCCAGCGACGTGGGCACCAACGCAGCGCGTATTGAAAAATTTTTAACGGCGCTGGAAGCGCGACTTGAGTGACCGTTTCATAATCGCCCTACTCTCTCTTATTAATGCAATGGGTCGCGCGTTTTGCCGCCCTCACGCGCTAAAATTTGCTCAGCATCCAGGGTGGCGATAGGCACTTGATGCTGGGTAGGAATATCACCCGTCAATTGAAGCGCTTGATAACGCAGAGCGCAAACGCGTAAAAACGAGGTAAAGTTACCCAAGTCGTGCCCGGCGTCGATAGATTCATGATAAAGCCGGGTAATCATTTGGGCCGTGTTCATTCCATCACGCTGGGCAATCTCTTCGAGAATGTGCCAGAAGTAATTTTCCATTCGCACGCTGGTAACCATGCCATCGATACGTAGCGAGTGTGTCGCGCTGCGCCACAGCTCTGGGTCGGCTTGAATAAACAGTTTACACATAGGCGCTGTCTCTCGGAGTGTTCGTAACCACACGTATTATCAGGAATCCTCTGATTAGAGCATAGCGGCAATTATTGGCACAGCAAACAAGAGCGCCCAGCGGGTGCTGGGCGCAAATTTCGTTAGGTTAGTGGGCCAAGCTCACTTATTCAGTAGCGCCATAAACTGCGCCAGCCAAGCTGGGTGGGCAGGCCATGCGGGGGCGGTGACCAGGTTGCCATCGGTTACCGCATCGGTCACTTCCAGGTTGGCAAAGTGGCCACCCGCAAGCTCTACTTCCGGCTGGCAGGCCGGGTAAGCGGAGCACTGCTTCCCTTCCAGTACTTTTGCAGCGGCTAATAACTGAGCGCCGTGGCAAATCGCCGCCACGGGTTTGTTGGTCTCAAAAAAGTGCTGAACCATGGTTAGCACCTCTTTGTTCAAACGAAGATATTCAGGCGCACGTCCACCAGGCACTACCAGGGCATCGTAATCGGCGGGGTTAATACTGGCAAAATCGGCATTCAGGGCAAAACGGTGGCCGGGCTTTTCGGAATAGGTTTGATCGCCTTCGAAGTCATGAATCGCTGTCGCCACAGTATCGCCCGAGGCTTTCCCAGGGCAAACTGCATCGACACGATGGCCGACTGCCATAAGTGCCTGAAATGGCACCATGGTTTCATAATCTTCAGTGAAATCGCCGGTGATCATTAAAATGCGCTTGCTGCTCATCTCAGTGCTCCTCTTGGTTATCTTATGGTTATTGATCGAGTGTTTGAGCACACGCAGGGCGTGTTAGATGAGACTAGCAAGCGCTTTCCGACAATAGGTAGTAATTGCTTACTACTGAGTCACTTTCTCCTGCTGCGGAAGCGCTAGATGCCGTTGCCCTGCCGCGTCGCCGACCCGAAAGCGCCCTACCAGTGAATGCATATCACCGGCACGATCATCCAGCGTATGGCTGGCAGTCGTCGCTTCTTGCACCAATCGGGCGTTCTGGTGTGTCACCTGATCCAGCTGCGAAATTGCCTGATTGATCTGATCAATACCAGCAGATTGCTCATGGGTCGCCCCAGCAATCTCGGTAACATAGCGCGTCACCTCTCCCAGGCTATCAATGATTTCCTGCAGGTGTTTGCTTGAGGCGTTTACCAGTTGCTCACCCTCGCTTACCTTGGCGACACTGTCGTCTACCAAATGACGAATTTGGGCTGCTTCATCGGCGCTACGTCCCGCTAATTTGCGCACTTCTTGGGCCACTACGGCAAACCCACGGCCCTGCTCACCCGCTCGCGCTGCCTCAACAGAAGCATTGAGCGCCAGCAAGTTGGTTTGAAAAGCGATATCGTCAATGGCTTTGATGATCGAGGTAATCTTTTCGCTCGCCTCGCGGATATCACCCATTGCCGCCGTGGTGCGCGTTGATACCTCACCAGCGGCACGGGCGCGCTGGTCAACATTACCGCTAGCGTCTTTGGCTTGGTCAGCGTAATCAGCGGTCTGTTTCACCGTGGCCGTGATCTGCTCAAGGCTTGAAGCCGTTTCCGCCAACGATGCTGCCTGCTGGTCAGTACGCTGGGAGAGGTTTTCATTACCGGCGGCAATTTGTCGGCTGCTGGCCGCGATGGCTTCGGCACTTTCGCGGATTTGTGCCACCATGCCTTCAAAAGTATTCATCATATTGTTAAACGCTTGGGCTGTTTGGCCCACTTCATCATTGCGCTTAAGCTCAAGACGCTTGGAAAGGTCGGCGTTTTCTCCTGCGGTTCCGCTGATGCTCTCCATTTGCTGGCGCATCGCCACTAGCGGGCCCAATACACGCACCATGGTACGCCAGCCAAAGATGGCAAGCAGCGCGATGACCGCCAGAGTAACCATAATCAGCAGTGAACGCCCGGCGTTGGCTAATGCTTCGGCCTGGGTCGCGGCGCTGTCCGCCTGAGCCACGGTAAATGCCTCCACGTCGCTCAGCGCCGTGCGCATCTGCGCCATGGCTTGGGCAACATTAGTGAGCGCCGCTTGCACCTGGGCGTTTAACTCTAACTGCTGTAAACGCAGCTCATAGACAGCGTTGTCATCGGATACCATCAACCCATCCAGCTCTACGATGACATCGTCTAGATCACTGATTTGCGCGCGCTGGTCTACTTCGGTGCTAGGCGCGTCGGCGATCGCCGCCAGTGATTGGCGAGCTAGACCCACCTGCTGGGCAATTTCATTGTGACGCAAATTGACCAGCGCATCGACGCTAGTCGTTTGCATCATCTGGCGGCCAAGATCTGACAGCTGCGCTAATGCCATGCGCGCATTGCCGCTCAGGCGTCCGATGTCCGCTTGCGCGGTAAACATATTGTCGAGCAATTGGGTCGGTAACGTGGTCATGCCATCTTCGCGCCAGGCTTCCACTAACTCGCGCTGTTCACGGTCACTGCGAACCTGTGCTAGCGCCGTCCGCCCGGCAATATCTTCGGCACTTAGTATTACTTGAGAAATAAGCGCTTGCATTGCACTGATGCGCTCAGCCATCTGGGTTTGTAGGCTCAGCTCTTCGCGGCGAACGGCTTCCAGCGCCGTATCTCCTTCCAGCAATGCTTGATAGTGGCTATCCAGCTCACTCAACCCTTGCGCTTGATCAACCCCATGGAGGCCTTGCCGTGCATCATTAAAACGCTCATCCAGTGCCGCTTGAGAGGTGGTCTCATCTAGATCAGTCACGCTTTCTGCGGCAAGCAAATCCGCATGGCGTTGACCAAATGCCCCCATGGTAAGCACCATGCCCATGCTGGCATCCTGAAGCGGCAATACTTCATTGGTAATATAACGCTGTGAGTCGATTAGCCGTTGGTTGGTCGTCCAACCGGTTGCCGCCAGCACCACAGCGCCTAGCACTGCGGCTAAGAACAGGCTGATCAACATCGCTCGAATACTTAAGGTTTTTTTCATTATCTGTTTTCACTTGTGTCAGGGGACAGACAGGTAACGTAAGCTTTAGGGCAACAGGCTTGCCCATTCCACCGACTCGAAACGGCCGTTTTTAATAATGGTTGGCCATACCGCATCACTGGCTTGATGGTCATTTGGCCCCAAGCTCAACGGCTCTTCCAAACCAATATCAATCGTGCCCAAGCCAAGCAGGCCATCCACAATCGCCTCACGGTCAGGGTTAGCACCGGCCGCTCTTACGCCCTCAACAAAGAGTTTTGCCGCCAAATAACCTTCCAGGGAAATAAAGTCAGGCTCGCTACCTCGGGCATGGGTTTCCAGCGCTTTGCGGTAGGCCTCAACGGCGGGCAGGTCAGCATTTAGCGGGGGCACGACTTGGGTAATAATGACGCCTTCCGCCAGATCGCCAAGTTCATCCATAAGTGCTTGGCTGCCCACAAAAGAAACGTTCAGAAATAGCGTATCAGGTAGGTCCTTTTTCGCTTCACGGATGAAGTCAGCTGCGGGGCCGTAAGTACCGACGATGATAATGGCGCGTGGTGTTACTGGCGCTTCCAGAATGGTCGCTAAACCCTGGTGAATATTACGTGTACCGCGAGTAAAGCGGCCATGAGCCAGTGCCCCGATATTGTCGACGCCATGGGCAGTTAATGCCTGGGTGGCGCCGTTGTATCCTGCATCGCCAAAGCTATCGTTCTGGGTAAAGAAGGCGATCTCCTCGGGCAAAACACCTGCCTCCAACAGCCCGTCCACCATGGCGGCGGTTTCTTGTACATAGCTTGCCCGGTAGTTAATCACGTAGCGGTCAGGTGGCGTCTTGCGCAGCACACCCGCGCCAGTAAAAGCGCCATACAGCAGCGTTTCATATTCGTTAAAGATGGGAATAGTAACGGTGGCCGTCGGAGTGCCGACATTTCCGATCGCCGCTAGCACTTCATCCTCTTGAATCAACTGTCGGGTATTACTGGCGGCCTGCAGCGGTTTGTACTGATCATCCCGGGCAATTAACGCCAGGGTTTCACCATTAACCCCGCCTGCCTCGTTGACTTCGGCAAAGTAGGTCTCGATACCTTTTTGCATACCCAATCCTAGCGGTGCGGCCCCACCGCTGGAAGGAGCAACAATACCGAAACTCAGTTCTGCCTGTGCAACAAGTGGAACAAACATCCCCACTGCTAATACTATATTCAATAAGTATTTTCTTAATAAGGCCTTTTTTGACAAGACTTTTATTAACAACCCGATTCCCAATCGTTGCATTGATCTGCTCCTTGCTGGCTAGATCACTTTCCCACTACATAAATGGCGATATCGAATACGTGCAATGCTTAACACCGCACGCGTTCGAAATCACCAACCAGTTCTTATCTCTATCGGCGGGAGGATATACGACTAAAGATTAATTATCGTCGGTTGCTAAGTAACAAATATTACTTAGATTGTAACAATTGATGTCACGCCCGCAATTAGCGCAAAACTCTGCTTTTAAGCAGGTCTTTCGATGGCGAAACGGTCACTGATACGGATGTAATCACTGCCTGCAAGTCGGCCAACAGGTTTGAGTCGATCCATATCGACATGGCGACCGTCCCACAGCGAATCGTCAATATGGATGGAGACAACCTGAGCCAGCACCAAAGTACCTGCTAGAGGCTGGTCACCAAAGCGAATCATATCGAATAGTTTGCAACCAAAGGCCACGGGAGCGTTGGCAATGCGTGGCACGTTGACCCCAGGCATCTCAGCTTTTTCAAGGTCGGCCAGCGCAAACTCATCCTCGCCTGGCGGCAAGCTGGCGCTAGTGGTATTGAGCGCTTCTATCAATCCTTCACTGCCCACATGTACGACACATTCAGGTACTTCTTTTAAATTGCGCACGGTGTCTTTAAGTTCGCCGCTACCATTCAGCAGTGGAGAAAACACCAGCACCGGTGGATTCACGCTGGCCACGTTAAAAAAGGAAAATGGCGCCAAATTGGCATTTCCTTGCTTATTCTGGGTAGACACCCAGGCAATAGGCCGGGGGCAAACAGTGCCGGATAACAAACGATAAATCACACCGGGACTTAAGGGGGATTCATCTAATAGGTAATCGCTCATTTTTGACTCCTGAGTAATGGGTTTAGGCGTATTATCAACCTATAACAGCTATCACTTTACAACAGCATTGCCAGCATAGACGCGTTTTACAAACATATGCTGCTCAGCAAGGAACCGATTCGATGAAGATTGTCATTGCCGATGATTATCAGGACTGTGTGCGCAGTTTAGACGCTTTCAAGCAGCTAGAAGGCCAAGAGGTAACGGTTTATCACGATACGCTTACCGACCTGGACGCATTGAGCGCGCGCTTTCAGGATGCCGAGGTGTTGATACTCATCCGTGAACGCACGCCGATCACGGCCGCCCTGCTTGAACGCTTGCCCAACCTGAAAGTCATTAGCCAAACGGGTGGCGGTGCAGCGCACGTGGATATGGAGGCTTGCCGCCGCCATGGCATCACTGTCATGACGGGAACCGGCTCGCCTTATGCGGCGGCAGAATTAACCTGGGGCTTGGTGCTTGCCGCGATGCGCCATATACCCGCAGAGGTCGAGAACCTGAAAGCGGGCCGTTGGCAGCGTACCTTAGGCACGGGCCTTAAAGGCCGCACCCTAGGCATTTTTGGCTATGGCAAAATCGGCAGCTTAGTAGCGCGCTATGGCCAGGCATTTGAAATGAACGTTTTGGTGTGGGGAAGAGAAGGCACCCGCCAGCGCGCTTCAGATGCTGGACTAGAGGTAGCCAAAAATCAGGCTGATTTGTTCCAGCGTGCGGATGTGCTCAGCCTACACCTTCGTTTAAACGACGATACTCGCGGTATCGTCAACGCTGAAACCCTAGACCAGATGAAGCCCACATCTCTGTTGGTGAATACCAGCCGTTCTCAGCTAGTGGTGCCTGGGGCGCTGGAACAAGCATTAAAAGCCGGGCGACCCGGTCAAGCTGCGGTAGACGTATTCGATGCAGAACCTGTATTCGAAAACTCACTGCTGGGACTGCCCAATCTGGTCGCCACACCACACCTTGGCTATGTGGAAAAGGATAGCTACGAGCTCTACTTTGGCGATGCGTTCAGTAACCTGCTGGCCTACATTAATGGTCAGCCCGTTAACAACCTAGCTGGCTAACCGGGCGCGCTAAAACGTGGGCTAAGCACCTAACGACCATCGCCTCTGTGCCAATTGTGCTAGCCTTATGGGTTCACGAGTAACACAGGGGCCATTAATGCTCACCATTTCTAGCAACGTTACCCTGGCTGATTGGGAGATTGATATTAGCCAGATTCGCGCCCAAGGCGCGGGCGGACAGAACGTCAATAAAGTCGCTTCAGCGGTACACCTGCGCTTCGATATTCTTAGCTCAACACTGCCACCGCTGTACAAAGAGCGCTTAATGGCGCTGTCCGATCAGCGCATCAGTAAAGAGGGCGTGGTGATTATTAAAGCCCAGAGCCATCGTAAGCTTGAGCTGAATAAAGAGGATGCGTTGGCACGCTTAAAAGAGCTGATACAGAGTGCCACCAAGCAGCAAAAAGCACGCCGCGCCACTAAGCCCACCAAAGGTTCACAGCGCCGCCGCGTCGATCACAAAACCCGTAAGGGCAAAATTAAATCGCTGCGCGGTAAGGTGTCGGCCTCTTAATGACTAAAGACACCGCACCTCCTGCTCAGCGCCCCCTTTCGCCCTGCATACAAATCTGTCAGATTGAACCAACAACATCGGTGTGCGAAGGGTGTGGTCGCACGCTGGATGAAATTGCGGTTTGGGGCAGCATGACCGAGGCCGAAAAGACCCCGGTATGGGAACGCTTAATAGCCGAAGGCTATGTTTCTAGGGGCTATGTTTCTAGGGGCTATGTTTCTAAAGGCAGGGCTTCCGGCGAGTGACGGTCGCGCAAGATATGGTGTAGCTCGCCACACGCGACCATCGGGTCATCACAGTTAATCACAATATCCGAGTGGGCCAATACATAGCTGCGGCCAGTAATGGTATTTTCCACTACCTGGTAAGCCCCTTCCTGATGGGTGCCAATGAAGGTGCCGATAAACCCCGTCTCACGCAGTGACACCGTCTCTAGCTTATCACCTACATTCAAACGCCCTTCGTAGTTCATTAGCGCTAGACGTGCCGAGGTGCCGGTGCCCGTTGTGCTGCGGCAAATAACGCCTGGATGAACGTAGGTCGTTGACCGTGAACGTGTATACCCCTCCCCTATCTGCTCTTCAGGCCCCATAAAGTGCAAAAATGGCAGAGGCCCCACATCGCCCAGAGTGTAGTGAGAAAAGCCCCGCTGCGCCTTTATTGCCTCAACAATTTTGTAGGCACACTCTGAGAGTGCGCGTTCCTCATCACGCACCAACTTAAAGCCCAGCTCGGTTGCATCGACCAAGGCGTAAAAGCCACCGCTATAGGCGATCGAATAGGTGACTTCGCCAATCCCCGGCACTTGAATCGTATCGCGATAGGTATCGATATAGCTGGGCAGGCCACCACAAGTAACCGACTCCACCACACCGTTATGCACCTTCGCTTCGATTTGCACTAGCCCCGCCGGCGCTTCCAGCTTAAAGCGCTGTATGCCTTCCTGCTTGGGCACAATGCCGCTCTCCAGCACCGCTGTAGCGGTACACAGCGTGTTGGAGCCGGAGTAAATAGGGTACCCCATCACTTCCATAATGATGTAACCCGCCACCGCCTCAGGGTGAGTGGCCGGCACCAACAAGTCGACCGACATTTCCGGAATGCCGTAGGGCTCTTCGAGCAGCAGGCGGCGCAAACCGTCGGCGTCATCACGCAGGTACTCCATCTGCTCGCGAACGGTGGCGCCAGGCAGAACATCAATACCCCCTGTGACGATACGGCTAACGTCACCACCGGCATGAGTGTCCATTAGCTGGATGGTATGAAGGTTATGCACTAGCGGCGCTCCTGAACGGAAGAAGAAGGATTCTCAAGGGCGAACGGCGCACCGTGAGATGCCCACTGAGCATCGGGAACAAGCACAATTTTGCCCAGATAATTGCTGCCCCGGTTAACAAAATAGCGCTCGGCGGCATGCAGGTCAGAAAGCTTAAAAGCGGCGTGAAGTACCGGTTTTAATTCCCCGCTGCGAATCCACGCCACCAGCTGTTCGGCCTCTTCTCGGGTGCCATGGGAAACGCCAAATATCTGTACTTGATAAAGATACACGCGGGTCCACATCATTTCGCTAAGGTTCCCACCGCTGGCACCGGCAATAGAGAGACGGGGGTAGCTCTTACGCCCCTGCATATCGACAATCATGGTGTCGATAAACAGGTTGGTCATCTCACCGCCGACCAAGTCCATCACCGCATCGATTGGCTTACCGCCTGTGGTTTCCAGCACTCGGTCAACAAACGTCGGCAGGTCGCCACGATCAATGACCGCTTCTGCGCCTAGTGCTTTGAGCGCCTCGGCTTTATCTAACTGGCTAACGGCATACGGAACCGCTCCCACAATACGGCAGAGCTGAATGAGCGCGGTGCCCACACCACCACTAGCGCCACTGACCAGCACACGCTCGCCAGCACTCACCTTGGCGGCAGTCATCATATGGTAAGCCGTTTGATAAGAGCACATACCCATTGAGGCCAGTTCAGCGTCGTGAAGCTCAGAGTTGGGCACGTGATAAAACTGATCAGCAGGCACGGCGATATACTCAGCAAAGCCGCCGTCGGCTCCATGGCCGTAGTAATCCGGGGTTAGATTAATATCACGGCGTTCATCGGCGTAAATATTAAAATCCAGCAAACCTCGCTGACCAATGCGCCCGGCGTCAACGCCCTCTCCCACCGCCACTATGCGGCCTGCGACGTCAGCGCCTTGAATACGCGGGAAAGTTAAGGTTGGCGTACCACCCATGGCAAAGGAGGTAACATCGCCTTTGTCCTTGGTAGGGTACAGCCCTTCACGCGCCTTGCGATCCGTGTTGTTCTTCGCCGTGGCGGTCACCTGCACCAGCACTTCGCCCGCCTTGGGCTGCGGCGTGGCGACACCCTGATGGTATTCCAGCTTTTCTATACCGCCATGTCCAACCAAGAGCATAGCAGCCATTGTGGTGGGCACCGTGTGTGTCGTCTCGGCCATGGAGTGACTCCTAGGTTGGGCTAACGTCAAACTGCTAAAAACAGATTAGCTAAAAACAGGAACGCCAATCAGCACTGTGTGCAAGTAAAAGGCAAACACCACATACGCTACCAAGCCGACGAGTATGGTAGCAATGGTGGCCATTTTATTAGTGCTAACGGGCGCTGGTGGCGTAAGACGACCACGCTTTTTGGCGGTTTTGAACGCCAGGATAGCCCAGATAAGAAAGGCAGCAAAAAAGATAATATCACCCAAGCGACCGTTGGCCAGCAGGTGAGCAAAAGCCCAGACTTTCACCGCCAGCATCATCGGATGGCCAAGTTTGGCCTTAATCGCGTTATGCGGAATGTATGCCGCCACCAGCATAATAAAGGCCGGCACCATCAGCAGCGCCACCGCATGGCGCATTCCCATTGGCGGGTACCAGATATAGATGGGATCAAGGCGCATCTGGCCAAAACCGTATATAGCAATGGCCAAGCCAACGATGGATACCGCCGAATAGGCGACTTTCCAAGTGGTTTCGCCATGTTTCGCAATCTGCTGCTGACGCCAGTTTTCAGCAAAGATACGTACAGAGTGGCTGCCTAAAAAAATCAGCAGCCCGATAATCATAATCGTCATGGAACAACTCCCAGTGAAAACGCTAGTCGACGGCTTTATGCCTTATAGTCTTGGTCGCTGGAGAGGATGCCACACTCAGCCACCGACCACCTATGCATGGGTCAACTTTTTGTTTCCTGGAGTCGTTCTATGGGGAGACTAAACCCCGTCCTTAAAACCTGTCCTTAAAACCAATGCTTGCGCTTAAATAGCCAAATCATGACACCCGCAATACCCAACATGGCTCCCCAGACAAAAAAGTAGCCATACTGATAACGCAGCTCGGGCATATTTTCGAAGTTCATACCGTAAATCCCGGCAATAAACGTGAGCGGCACAAAAATCGCGGTAATCACCGTGAGCACCCGCATGGTGATATTTAGCTGGTGGGAGGAAATAGAGATATAGCCATCGATTAGGTCACCGCAAATGTCGTAGTACATTTGGGTCAATGTGTAGAGGCGTTCGAAGCGATCCGCTACATCGTTGATGGCGTGCAGGGTTTCGCTCTCTTCCCGCGGTAAATGCTCATAGTCATAAGCGGTGAGTTCTTGGGTAATCCCCTGGTGGTAGCTAAAGATGCGGCGCATTTTAACCAGCCGGGAACGGTAAGTGATGATCTTGCGCATTAGCACATCATTACCATTTTCCAGCAGTTCGTCTTCCAGATCGCTTAACGCCGTTTCGAACTCAAGCAGGCTATCGATATAAAAGCCCGCAGAAATATACATCACCCGCAGCGCGACATGTTCCGGCGAATGGGCCAGCAGGGCTTTACCGTGCTCGTTGAATAGCCGTTCTATGGAGAGCGCTTGGCCGGGATGGAGGGTGACCAGAAATCGCTCCCCCACAAAGAAACAGACCTGTTGAGGCAGATAGTTTAGTTCGGCATCAAAGGAGGAGATGCCACGATAAATAATCAAGGTGTGATTATCAAACTCTTCAATTTTTGGCGGATGGCGCTCTTTGTGGGCATCTTGAATCGCCATGGGGTGAAACTCAAACGCCTCTAAAATCGCCCGCTCGCTTTGTTGGGACTCGCCCTGCATATCGATCCAGATATGGCTGCCAGGCGTCGTCTGCCAGACAGCCAACAGGCTTTCATCCCCCTCGTGGGTCTCACCTTCAGGGGTAGTCAGAAGAGTTCGAATCATGGATGTCCTTGCGAATAGCTAGCGTTAAGTAGGCTAACAACACACTCACCAGCGTTGAGGCGATTAACGCCCCGACGAATGGCCCCAAGGTAGGGACACTGCCCGGAAAACTGGCGGCCACCATCCCGGCGACCAAGCTTCCTTGGCTTAACCACCCTGGGAGAATGGCACCCAGCAGCCCCGCGATGCCACCTACAATGGCGGCCAGTGGCGTCATTCGTTGCCACAGGCCCAACAGCACAGGTACCACAATGGCAGCACACAGCAGGTCGGCAATCAAAAACAGACGCAGTACTGACAACCCCTGCAAGGCAATTAATACCACCGGTACCATTACTACCACTGTCACCCAGCGGGCAGCCACCAGTGATACGCCCTGCTGCTCGCTGCGCGCGACCACCAACGAGGCAATACCATTTTGCAGCGTATCAACGCTGGAGGCCACCAAGGTCACCGCTAATACCAAGGCGGGTAGCGTCAGCCAAACAGGAGCATCACTTAACAGGGCAAAAAATGGCATCGGCGGCTCGCCTAATGGCACACCACTCATCGCGGCCAATACACCTAGACCACCAATCACCATGATGACGACTACCGTCATTGCGCCACCTAACCATGCCCCGCGCCCCAGGCTTTGATCGTCTTGAGCGGCCCACACGCGCTGCCAATAGCCTTGATGGAAGAGATTGGCCGCGGTAACCGCGATCACTAGCGTTAACGCTACGCTGAGCGCACTGGTGATGGGAATGGCAGGAAGCGCAGCCTCGTTGGGAATAGTGGGAAGCCGCCATAGGGCCATGCCACCGACCACACACAGCAGTACCAGTAACAACCACGCCTGCCAACGGTCAGTGGCAAGGCTGGCCCGTAGACCACCTGCCGCAGTATAGATGAGCGTGGTAAGCGCCACGCCAATAATCACCAGTGCGGGGGGCACATCGGAAAGCAGCGCGGTAATGGCGCCAATAGCGGTTAGCTCGGCAGCTAAAAAGCACGCCATATAGGCGATTGATACCAGCGTTACCCAGCGCCTTACACCAGGGCCATAGCACGCTTCGGCAAACTCGGCGATGCTGCGCCCCTCGGGCAGCGCCCGGCGAATCTTCGGCCCATACAGCCCCAAGACGATAAACGGCAGCGCAGAGCCTAATGCATAGCCTGCCAGGGCCAGCGGGCCAACAAAGGCGCCGATTTCAGGAGGAGCAAAGAGAATCCATGCGCCCATGCCGGAGGCAAGGAAGGAGAGCCCCAGGGTAGATGCCGTTTGCGAGTTACGGGCGGTGACATAGTCATCAAGTGGGCCATTCACCCAGCGAGCCCGGAGGCCTAAGTAAGCAAAGCAGCACAGCGCCGCACCAAGCACGGCTAACGTTAGGTAAAGCATGTCGCACTTCCTCCGCCGGTACGAACCGGATCAGGTTCCAGGGTCTGCGTAGCCGCATCTCAGCCCTTTTATGCAGGGCTCCCCTGGCGACAGTGAATGTAGGTGTTTTGCTAAGCGCTTTTTCTAAGTACGTTTTTGGGTACTTTTCGAAGCGCTGTCTCAAGAACTATTCTCAATCAAAATCATAGCTTAGTAAAGTTAAGGTGCGCTGGTCGCCTCTTAGCGAGGCACTCGCCCCATCAGGTAGAACTCCTCATTGGGTGGCGTACCTGCCAGGGTAACCAACCGATTCGACAAGCCAAAAAACGCCGCGATCGCGCCTATATCCCAGCAATCCTCTTGGCTAAAGCCTACTTCCAGCAGGCGGGCAAGCCATTCATCAGTCATTTCACCCACATCGATGGCACAGTGCATGGCGAAATCGAGCATCACCCGGTGGCGCTCGCTAATCGGCGCCACCCGATGGTTGATCGCCACTTGGTCAGCGAGTAGCGGGTCTTTACTGTAAATGCGCACCAGTGCCCCGTGAGCAACCACACAATATAGGCAGCGATTACGTGCGCTGGTAGCCACTACAATCATCTCTTTTTCGGCTTTGGTGAGGGTATCTGATTCGCGCTCCATCAACGCATCGTGATAGGCAAAAAAAGCACGAAATTCAGCAGGGCGATGGGCCAACATCAGAAAGACATTGGGCACAAAACCCGCTTTACCCTGAACGGTCAAAATGGTATTGCGAATATCGTCAGGCAGGTCATCCAATGTTTCAGGCACGTTAAAACGACTTAATGATGAAGACATGCTCACCTCTTTCTTGTTAAGTTTAGCCATCTCATAAAAACGGCTTAGCGGTTGTGTAACAAAAAGCTGAATTAAGAGGCTTTTATTCAGCCGCCCTACTCGCCATACTGAAGATTCGTTCTGTGACAAAAAAACATGCGCTACTCTTAATAAACAGTTCGTTCAAAGGGACACTGTCATGAGCCATAACGAAGCCAAGGAACATACCCCCGGTCGTCTAAACGAGCTGTTTACTGACCCTTACCGAGCATTTGAAAATGATACCGATGAGCGTCAGCTGCACATTCGTATAATGCTGCATATGCTGCTTGCCCGCCCAATGACACGGGGTCAAATGACACTTCGCGTCATTCATGGCTGGGAAAATGGCGGCTGTGAGCCCGAAGACCTCCAGCATGTCGACTATACTCTTGATGGCGTTCCTGACTTTAAGCGCGCTGTACAAGATTTTGAACACGCTTCTAAGCACAACACGCCGTTACCTGCCGACAACAGCGCCATTCTTGCCGCCCCGCTTGCCAATGCAATTGCAGACGCCGAAGCCGAAGGGCAAGACCTTACCAACGATATTCGCGAGACCCCTGCGCGCTGGCCAGCCTTTGAGGGTGGTTTGGCACTATATACGCTGTTTAAAATGTACCATCGGCTGATTTATGGCGAAGATGACACCTACCGCTGCACGCAGTGTGTAACTCCGCTGGGAATGCGCGAAATACATGAGTTTCACCTTGAAGAGGGTGAGTTTGCTCTGCTCGTCCCCCCCGCTGAACACTTTATGGGTAAGGAGTCGCTGTTAGTATTGCATGAAAGCCAGCTCGGCCCCATTGAACAGCTGCTTGAAGAGAGCCTTCCGCTGTTTGACAACTTTTAAGCCAGCCACCTGGCTTGATCTGCCAAGCGGTTAACCGACCTCGTTAGCAACTGGCCCCGCTTAAGCGGAGCCAGTTAGCGCCACTTTTTTAACCCAGCGAAATCGTGCTATTAATACCGCTGGAAACATTCTCGGGTTCAAACCAACGTGCCGTTACGGTTTTTGTTTGTGTCCAGAATGCAATCGCCTGCTTACCATTGGGCCCTAAATCGCCCAGCTTTGAAGCCCTTGACCCGGTGAAACTAAAGTAAGCGACCGGTACGGGGATTGGCACGTTAATACCAATTTGTCCAACATCGATATCGGTTTCAAACCGGCGCGCTACCCAGCCTGAGTTAGTAAAGATGGAGGTACCGTTGCCGTTGGGATTGGCATTGATAAAGGCAATCGCCTCATCCAGGGTTTCAACACTGACCACACACAGCACGGGGCCAAAAATCTCTTCGCGATAAATGGTCATATCGGCGGTTACATCGGCAAACAAGGTCGGCCCCACGAAGTTACCGTTGGGGTAACCCTCTACCTGAACCTTGCGACCATCAACCATCAGTTTGGCGCCCTCTTTCTCCCCTGCATCGATTAAACGTAGTACACGATCACGGGCAGCAGGTGACACCAGCGGGCCCAAGTCCGCATCAAGCTGAGTGCCTGGGCCTACTTTCATTGCTCGCGCCGCATCTACTATATCGCTTAGCCACTCGCGTGCCTCGCCGACAAGCACCACTACCGAGTTCGCCATGCAGCGTTGGCCCGCAGCGCCAAAAGCTGAGCCCAGCAGGTTGTTGATCGCTTGACTACGGTTAGCATCAGGCATAACCACACAGTGATTCTTGGCGCCCATCATCGCCTGCATGCGCTTGCCCGCCGCTGCTGCACGGTTATACAGCAGCGACCCCACATGGGTAGAGCCGATGAACGAGAGCGCTTTGATATCCTGATGATCGGCAATTTGATTGGCCACGTCCGGGCCACCGTGCACTACGTTGAGCACGCCCGCTGGGATACCCGCTTCATGGGCTAGCTCCACTAAGCGCATGGTGGAGCTGGGATCCTGTTCGGAGGGCTTAAGCACAAAGGTATTTCCGGTGGCAATCGCCAGCGGGAACATAAAGCAGGGCAACATAATCGGGAAGTTAAAGGCGGTAATCCCAGCCCCCACCCCCAGCGGTTGGTGCATGGTGTAAACGTCTACCTCGTTGGCAGCGTTTTCAGCTAATTCACCCAACTGCAACGAAGTAATCGAACAAGCGTGCTCTACCACTTCCAGACCACGACCCACTTCGCCTTCCGCATCGGGCAGGGTTTTACCGTGCTCTTCAGTAATCAGTGCCGCGAGTTCAGCGGTATTGTCGCGAATCAGCGCTTGCAGCTTGAGCATAATGCGCATGCGCTTCCCCAGCGGCACTTTACGCCACTCCTTGAACGCTTCTTTGGCACTACTGATAGCGCGTTCTACTTCGTCAGCGGTACAGAACGGCACTCGAGCCACTACTTCTTGCGTCGCAGGGTTGACCACGTCGCGCCACTCCTGGCTCTGTGACTGGACGGGCTGGCCATCGATATACATGGGAATTTCGCGAACGGACATAGCGTTGCTCCTATTTATGGTTGTGGTTGTTATGGTTGCGAGTATTAAAAAAAGCTGTTTTTAAAACGCATCGCGGTAAGACAAGTACACAGGGTATAGCAGCAAGTTGACGTTAACGTCAACCAAGTATCTCATGAGTAAACAAAATCTACGCCAGAACGTCAATTAGCCTTTTCATTGTGGCACCGCGCTGGCTATGCTTCGGCTAATCAGTGTGCCGCAGGCTTGCGGATCGCCCACGGCGAAAGCTCGTGTTTAAACACAGGGAATTATCTATGCAGACCTTTCACTGCCGCTGTGGCAATCCGCTGTTCTACGAAAACACCCACTGCCTTGCCTGTCAGTCAGAAGTAGGCTGGTGCCCTGCTTGTAGCAATATCGTGGCCATTGAGCCCTTGGATAACGGCGGCTATCGCTGTACCCACCCGGGTTGCGATACAGCGCTAATGAAGTGCCACAACTACGCTGTTGAAAACGTATGTAATCGGCTGGTGGTGATGGAACACGGCCAAGCGGACACGCTCTGCGACTGCTGTCGTTACAACGAAGTAATACCCGACCTCAATATTGCAGGCCACCGTGAGCGTTGGGCGGCACTAGAGGCTGCTAAACGGCGCCTTTTTCATACTCTGGATCTACTTAAACTTCCCCACGGTACCAAAGACGACGACATTGCTGTGCCGTTAAGCTTCTCATTTATGGCTGATGCCCTCCCCGACCAGGGCTTATGGCGTTCCACCGCCAAGCCAGAGAAGGTGTATACCGGCCATGCAGCAGGGCATATCACCATCAACATCAAAGAAGCCGACGACGTTGAACGCGAGCGCTTGCGGGTCGACATGAACGAATCCCATCGCACATTAATTGGTCATTTCCGCCATGAAATCGGCCACTACTATTGGGATGTATTGGTTAAGGATCGCGATGAAGAGAATTGCCGTGCGGTATTTGGCAATCACCACCGGCCAACCTATGCCGAAGCGTTAGAGCGCTACTACCAGCAGGGGGCGCCCAGCGACTGGCCTAATCGCTTCATCTCTGCTTACGCCACCATGCACCCCTGGGAAGATTTTGCTGAAACATTTGCCTACTACTTGGATATGGTCGCCGTGCTGGATACCGCACTGCACATGGGCATTACCCCCGTTGAGTACGACGGCAGTCTGGAGAGCATGCTGATTGCCTTTCATCAGGTAGGGATGGCAGTGAATGAGCTCAACCGGGATATGGGCCTGCTCGATTTGGCCCCAGGAGTGCTTGCCCCAGCGGTGCGCGAGAAGCTGACGTACCTGCATCGAATCGTGCAGGCCGCCAGCCCGCTAGAGCGCGACTCCCCCACTGGTTAGTCGTTATCGTTATCCCCTGCGTGGCTTTGACTCTGGCTCTGACTCTGGTTTTGGGTAACGCGGGGCACGCTGTCGTCATTCACAAAGTAGGTTGCGCTAAGCGTATCGTGGATAGCGGCAAAGCCGATCTGAAGTTCGTCGATAAACAGGTGCAGCTTGCTGGGTGAGTGGGCCAGCGCTTGAATATCGGCATCCACCACATCGGCGCGCACCAGTGAAACGGTCGCTGCCGGTCGATCCTGTCTTGGCAGTAGCGTCAGCTCATGGCCCAGCGTCTCCAAGCTGCAGGCAATGGAGCGTGGCAGATTAGGATCTTGCAGCAAAAAGCGCAGCACATCCGGGCCCCGAACGCGTAAGCGTACCTGCTGACGGTACATTTGGTAGGCGGTGAGCGATTTGAGTACGCTCATCCACTGCAGGTTTTCAAACGGCAGCAGCTCTTCAGGGTTTTGCGGCAGCAGGCTGGCAGAGCGCACATCCACAATACGGGTAGTCATATCGGCCCGCTCTAACTGACGCCCCAGCTCAATAAAGGTACGCGCAGGGCCATGGCTTAACGTGCCTTCAATCAGGCCTGTCAACGCCTGGCAGCTACGGATGACGCTTTTGAGAAAGCTATCGCGACGGCGTGGACTAACGCCGTTTTCGGCATGATCGGCCACGCTCAGATAGAGCTGGTTAACCTCTTCCCAAATCTCCCGAGGCACCACATCCCGAGTGGTTCTGAGGTTCTCACGGGCACTGGCAAGCGCAGAGATAATCGAAATATCATTGTCAGTATCAGCGCATAAAAAGTGCACCACATTGCGTTCATCAAAGTCTTTATGGCGTGCGGTAAAGGCTTCCAGACTGCCGGTCATTTCGATAAGCGGTGCCCAACCTAACGGCAGGCGCCCCGGCAAATCGAGCATAAGGTGGCTATTGACACTCAGCAAACGGGCAGTGTCTTCCGCACGTTCAATATAGCGCGCCATCCAGTAGAGGTTCTCTGCAACGCGTGACAGCATGGCGTTAGGCTCCTTTCACCGCGGCCGCTGCCGCCTTGTCGTCGGTTTCTACAATCCAGGTGTCTTTACTGCCACCACCTTGAGAGGAGTTCACCACCAGCGACCCCTCTATCAATGCCACGCGGGTGAGGCCACCGGTGGTAACGTGGATTTCAGGTCCAGAGAGTATGAAAGGGCGTAAATCCACATGGCGCGGCTGCGGTAATCCATTCGCTAGCGTAGGCGTGGTCGACAGTGCCAGGGTAGGCTGAGCCATATAGTTGCGCGGGTTCGCCTTAATCAAACGGGCAAACTCTTCGCGGGTCTCTTTGGTTGAGCGTGGGCCAATGAGCATACCGTAGCCCCCCGACTCATTGGCCGGTTTCACTACCAATTCATCCAGGTGGTCGAGTACATAGCGGCGATCGTCCTCGAACATACACAGGTAGCTGGGCACGTTGGGGATCAGCGGCTCTTGATCGAGGTAGTAGCGAATCAACGCGGGAACAAAGGCGTAAACGACCTTATCGTCCGCCACGCCAGCCCCCGGCGCATTGGCAAGTGCTACTTTCCCCGCCCGCCAGGCGCGCATTAGGCCCGCCACCCCCAGCATGGATTCCGGGTTAAATGCTTCCGGGTCGAGAAACTCATCGTCTACACGGCGGTAAATAACATCGACCCGGCGTAGCCCTTCCACGGTGCGCATGTACACCACATCATCGTCATCAACGAGTAGATCACTTCCCTGCACCAGCTCGACGCCCATTTGCTGGGCAAGATAGGCGTGCTCAAAATAGGCAGAGTTGTAGATCCCGGGGGTCAGTACCACTACCTGGGGGTCATCACCTGGCCTTGGCGACATCGCCGCCAGCATGTCGTAAAGCTGAGCCACATAGTCATCAACGGGCAAAATCTTGCCTGAGGCGAACAGCTCCGGCAGTACCCGCTTGGTGACATTGCGGTTTTCCAGCATGTAGGAGACACCGGAAGGAATGCGTAAGTTATCCTCCAGCACGTAGAGCGTCCCGTCGCCATCGCGCACCAGGTCAGAGCCACATACATGAGCCCATACGCCGTGAGGGGGGTTAATGCCAACACACTGGGGGCGGAAATTAACCGATTGTGCCAGCACCTCGGCGGGCAATACTTTGTCCTTAATGACTTTTTGATCATGGTAAAGGTCATCGATAAATAGATTCAGCGCCTGCACGCGCTGCTTAAGGCCTGCCTCGGTTTTACGCCACTCACTGGCGGGAATGATTCGCGGCACAATATCAAAGGGCCAGGCACGGTCAATCATCGCGCCTTCAGAGTAGACGGTGAAGGTAATCCCCATGGTACGAATAGCGATCTCCGCCGCGGTTTTTCGCTCCGCTAACTCCTCGGCGCTAAACCTTGCCAACATGTTGCACAATTCACCCGCTGACTCGCGTGGCTGACCGGGAGCGGCCATCAGCTCATCGTAGTAATCACGACACGCATAGTTATTCCAATTCACTTGGCTCATGGGCGCTCTCCTGGCGCGGGGGTGGAAGCGGCAACTTCCTCAATGCTCAGTGTAGGCCTGCCGCGTGCAAAACAATCAAACAAATGAGAGCAAAATGCGTACCATCTTTTGCGATATTTCAACGTTCACTTACTTAAACGCCGCTTGACAGAGAGCACGAGAAAATTAAAGCGCTTTTATGCGCCGCATTGGTGCATAAAAGTGGCGTCAAATTGGTGCACAAAGCGCTTTCCACTTTAGTTAAACGTCTTAGTTAAGATAGCGGCTGCAAAAAAGTAAAAGTGGAACGATACTTGCGAAACGTTCGGTTATTCCTTAACCCAACCGACCAGCCGGTTAATAACGGTTCTTTTGAGGGTGGCTCATGACCATTCGCGTTGCCTTGTATCATCGTACGACTTACCACTTTGACCGCCCGGTGCGTCTTTCGCCCCATGTTATTCGACTGCGCCCAGCGCCCCACTGCCGTACTCATATCGAAGCGTACTCGCTCAAACTCTCCGGCGATGACCACTTTTTAAACTGGCAACAGGATCCGTTCGGCAACTTCAATGCTCGCGTGGTGTTCCCTGAACCGCGCCAAGAGTTAACCATTGTCGTCGAGCTAATCGTCCCGATGACGGTGATTAACCCGTTCGATTTCTTCTTGGACGACATTGCGCAAACGATTCCCTTTGCTTACCCAGAAGCGCTGCGCCAAGAACTAAGCCCCTATCTTGAAATAACCGAATCAGGGCCACGGCTGATGGAGTGGCTCAAAGCCGTTCCCCGTGAACCGACTACCACCGTCGATTTTCTGGTCGCGCTTAATCAACGCCTGCAGAATGACATCGGTTACCTAGTGCGCCTGGAGCCCGGTGTCCAGAGCTGCGAAGAGACGCTGACACTCGCCAGCGGCTCCTGCCGCGACAGTGCCTGGCTGCTGGTGCAAATTTTCCGCCATCTGGGCCTCGCCGCTCGTTTTGTGTCCGGCTATCTCATTCAGCTCAAGTCAGATGTTAAAGCGCTGGACGGCCCTAGCGGCAGCGAGGTGGACTTCACCGACCTGCACGCCTGGACCGAAGTCTTCCTGCCAGGCGCTGGCTGGGTAGGCCTTGACCCCACCTCAGGCCTGTTCGCTGGCGAAGGACACATTCCGCTCGCCGCCACTCCGACGACGGGTAGCGCTGCGGCCATCACCGGGTTCTCGGATAAGTGCGAAGTCACCTTTGATGTGACCATGGAGGTCGAGCGCATCCATGAAGACCCAAGGGTCACCAAGCCCTATAGCGATGAACAGTGGCGGCGTATCTGCGCGTTGGGCGACCAAGTGGACGCTGAACTCTTGCAGCAGGACGTACGCCTTACTATGGGGGGCGAACCAACGTTTGTATCCGTCGATGATATGGAGAGCCCTCAGTGGAATACCGAAGCGTTAGGTGAGCATAAGCGCGAACGCGCCGAGGCACTGCTAACCCGGCTGCAAGCCGCCTATGCGCCCGGCAGCGCTATTCAGCAACAGCAGGGCAAATGGTACCCCGGTGAACCGTTACCGCGCTGGGCGCTGGCCTGCTATTGGCGGAAAGATGGCGTGCCGCTATGGCGAGATCCAAAATGGCTAGCTTGTATGGAAGGCGCCCCCAAGGTAGCCGTGGATGACACCACTGCCCAACGCTTTACCAAAGCACTTAGCGAACGCCTGGGCGTGGCTGAGCGCTACTGGATTCCGGCGTATGAAGATGCCTACTACTACCTCTGGAAAGAGCAATCGCTGCCGGTCAATGTCGACCCACGCGAAGCCAATCTCAAAGATGACGCCGAACGCCACCGTTTAGCTCGTTTATTGGAGCAGGGGTTAGACGAAGTCGTTGGCTACGCCCTGCCGCTGCGCCACTCGATCAGTCAAGCTTACCGCTGGGAGAGTGGCCGCTGGCCACTCAAGCGCGACCACTTATTTCTGGTACCCGGCGATTCGCCCATGGGCCTACGTTTACCGCTTTCAGCGCTGCCCTGGACTGCCCCAGAGGAGCAGCCGCAGCCTGAATCGCTGTTCGCTCCTCGGCCTGAGCTGGGTGATATTCACGGTGAAGTTGCCCGCCGCAACGCCGAACAGCTGCATATCAGTGATGCCGAACGCTTGGGGCGCTCAAGCCACCCGAGCCCATCACACCCCGAGGGCGAATCCGTTCAACAGCAGCCCCAGGCAAACAGCGATAGGGAAAGTAATGTTATTCACACCAGCCTATGTGTGGAGCCACGGGATGGTCGCCTAAATATTTTCCTGCCCCCGCTGACCGGCTTAGAGCACTACCTTGACCTACTTAGCACCGTTGAGGAGTGCGCCAAGGAACTCGCTTGCCCGGTCATGATAGAGGGCTACTCGCCCCCTCGGGATCCGCGTCTGGAAAATTTTATGATCACCCCCGACCCAGGCGTGATCGAAGTGAATATTATGCCTGCGGCCAGTTGGCAAACCCTGGTGGCACAAACCGAACGGCTTTACGCTGAAGCACGGGAAACCCGCCTGGGCACTGAAAAATTTATGCTCGATGGCCGCCACACCGGTACCGGCGGTGGCAACCATGTCACCCTGGGCGGGTTGACGCCTGACGATTCACCGTTTTTGCGTCGTCCGGACCTGCTCGCCAGTTTAGTCACCTACTGGCAGCACCACCCGAGTCTCTCTTACCTGTTTGCGGGTCTGTTTATTGGCCCCACCAGCCAGGCGCCGCGGGTGGATGAAGCTCGCCATGAAGCCCTCTATGAGCTGGAGATCGCCCTACAGCAAATGCCCGAAGGCGAAGTGGTGCAGCCCTGGCTGGTCGATCGCTTATTGCGCCACCTGCTCACCGACTTAACCGGCAATACTCACCGCGCCGAATTCTGTATCGACAAACTCTACTCGCCGGATAGCGACAGCGGTCGCCTCGGCTTACTGGAACTACGCGGCTTTGAGATGCCACCCCATGCCCGCATGGGGCTGATGCAGATGCTGCTGATCCGCGCACTGGTAGCCCGCTGCTGGAAAACGCCCTACCGAGCCAAACCGGTGCGCTGGGGCAGCGCCTTGCAGGATCGCTGGATGCTTCCCCACTACCTCTGGAGCGACCTTGACGACGTGCTGGGTGACTTGCGCCACCACGGCTTCGATTTTGATCTAGAGTGGTTCGCCCCCTTCCTGGAGTTTCGCTTCCCGCTGCACGGACGCTTGCACACCCCCATGCTGGATATTGAGCTGCGCCAAGCCATCGAACCCTGGCATGTATTGGGCGAAGAGGCCTCAGCTGGCGGCACTGCCCGCTACGTGGATTCCTCAGTGGAGCGCCTGGAAGTCAAGGTGAGTGGCATGAGCGGTGACCGCTATGTGGTGACCTGCAACGGCCGCCGGGTGCCCCTTTCAGCTACCGGCAGAAACGGCGAAGCGGTGGCCGGGGTGCGTTACCGCGCTTGGCAGCCGCCCTCGGCGCTGCATCCGCAGATCCCCATTCACGCGCCGCTGGTGTTTGATGTGATCGACACCTGGAACCAGCGCTCAGTCGCGGGCTGTACTTACTACGTAGTGCACCCCACAGGGCGTAATTTCGATACCTTCCCGGTCAATGCGTTTGAAGCCGAAGCGCGAAGACTGGGGCGTTTTAGTGACAGCGGCCATAGTCATGGCCATCAGGTTCCCAAGCTGGAAACCCCCAGCCTGGAACTGCCGCAGACCCTCGACCTGCGCTGGACGCCTAGCTAATGCTTTTCTCTTAGCGACTAGTGCAGGATAATCCGCCTCCTACTGCTTAGGATTACAAGGATAATGACGGCCCCTGTCTCTCCCTCACTTCTCGCGCCCGTGGCTAACGGGCTCGTTGAGGATTACTTACACCAGCTAGGCAAGGGACAGCCCGGCACGTTCGACGCCATGCTCGATGGCCAGGGGCAGTTACGCCCTGGCTGGCAGAGCTTACTCGGCTCATTGGAGGGCCTGGGCCCGACGGGTCGTCACCAGCAGCATGACGAGATTCAGCGCCTACTGGCTGAAAACGGCGTAATTTTCAATATGCATGATGAAACCCAGGGGCGTTCGTGGCGGCTCGACCCGCTACCCTGGGTGATTGATGAACCACAGTGGCAAGCATTAGAAGCGGGGCTAATCCAGCGCAGTCGTCTGCTGAGCGCCCTCTACGACGATATCTATGGGCCCAAAACGCTCTTTGAGGCTGGACTACTCCCCACCCAAGAGCTGCTTGCCTCAGCGCATTTATTACTGCCCTGCCACCAGTCGCTGCCCAATGACCGCGCGCCGATTATTTTCCACGGTGTGGATGTGATTCAGGATACTCAGGGCCAGTGGCGGGTGTTGGCAGACCGCCTACAGGCGCCATCCGGTACTGGGCTTGCGCTCGAAAACCGTATACTGATGGCCCGCGCCCTGCCGGATATGTATCGCAATGCGCCCTTAAAGCGGCTAGCGGGGTTTCTTGACCTACACCACCGCACGCTGATCGCCATGGCCTATCAGCATCGCGATAACCCCACGCTTATCTTATTAACGCCGGGGCCGGGGAGCCCACGCTATTTTGAGCACGCCTATTTAGCCAATTACCTCAATATTGCACTGGTAGAAGGCCAGGATTTAGTCGTACGCGATACCCAAGTATGGCTGCGCACCCTGGGCGGTCTACAGCCAGTCGATGTGATACTGCGCCACTGCGACGACGCTTACTGCGACCCGCTGGAACTGCGCGGCGATTCGCAGCTGGGCGTACCCGGGCTACTCCAGGCCATGCGCTCAGGCGGCGTGGCGCTATCTAACGCCTTGGGGGTAGGCATTTTGGAAGCCCCGGTGTTAGCGGACTACTTACCGATGCTGTGCGAGCATCTTCTGGGTGAGACCCTGCTGCTGCCCAACGTCAATGCCACGACGCAGCCAGCCACCGCGCCGGTTTTTGATAGCCACCTACAGCGCCTGGAGCCCACCACGCTCAACCTACGCTGCTTTGTAACACGCACCCCCAATGCCACTGCCAAAAGCAGCACTGCTGCTAAAAATAGTGCGGCTGGCGAGTACCAAGTAATGCCCGGTGGTTTAGCTTGGGTTGGCGAACCTGGCTTGCCATCACTAAGCAGCACCATCGTTAAAGATGTCTGGGTTACGGCAGCCTCTCCTCAGCCCCATGTCAGCCAGCTCCGCCAGGCCCGCGGCCCGGTGGTGGCCACCCGTGACGGCACCGACCTACCCAGCCGAGTAGCCGAAAGCCTGTTTTGGTTAGGCCGCTACGGCGAGCGCTTAGACACCCGCGCGCGACTTCTGCGTGAAGCGCTAATGAGGCTAATGGAGTACGACCAGGATGAGATCGCCGATCAGCTGCTCGATGAACTTCTGCTGGCACTGGATATCACCACGCTAAACGAAGAGGACCAACAGCGACTACAGGCACCTTTGATTGGTTTTGATCTAAAGCGCGCCGCGTTACTGGCGCAGTTTGATGACGTGGATCCCCAGGCCTTACAGCCACTGTTTGCCCAACTAATGCGCAACGCACGCAGCGTGCGTGACCACTTAGGCGATGACTCCTGGCGGGTGGTGCATCAACTGCGTCAGCGCATGGCTACCTTCAACCCCAGCTTGGGGGCAAGCGCGGCGCGGCGCGCTTGCGAAGGGCTGTCTGCTCAGCTAGCCGCCTTCTTCGGGCTGTGTAACGAAACCATGCCCCATCACTACGGCTGGCGGTTTATGGATATCGGCCGCTTCCTGGATCGCGTGCTGGGACTGCTCTCGCTGCTCAAGCTCACCCTCAATGCGCCGCACTCTCCGGGGCTGGCGTTGTGGGAAGTCGTGCTCGCCACCACCGATAACTTTACCGCCTATCGCCGCCGCTACCGCAGTGAGCTTCACCCTGCGGCGATTCTCGATCTACTGCTGTTCGATGAAACCAATCCTCGCTCGGTGGGCTATATGCTCAAGCGCATTGAACGACAGATGGATCGCCTGCCGGGCAGCTCATCGCCCTACCGTAACGCCGAACGGCGGCTATTAATTCAGGCCAATGCGGCACTGCACCTGGCCGACATTGATCGCTTAAGTCATCTAGCCGATACACCGGAGGCACAGGATGCCTTAGAGCAACTGCTGGATGCTTTAATTGACCCCTTAAGCGCGCTTTCTGAAGCCATCAGTCAGAGTCATTTCAGCCACGTGGAGCGGCCACGCCAGTTAGTCAGCATGGAGCCTGATGCATGAACTACACGCTGCGCCATACCACCCGCTACCACTACAGCGCCCCCGTGACGCTGTGCCATAGTGAAGCTCGGGTGCTACCACGTAAAACGCCGCATCAGCACTGTGGTGCCTCGGAACTGCAGATCAGCCCCACGCCGCAGGTACAGATGGAGCGCCGCGATGTATTCGGCAATCGAGTGCTCTATTTCGCCATGGAGGAAGTTCATCAAACCTTGGATGTCACGGTGGTAACGCAGTTGAGTACACACCCCTTAGCAGCGCTACCCACCACCTCAACGACGTGGGAACAAGTCGCTCAGCAGCTTAGCCAGAACAACAGTTTTGACATTCAACTTTACCGCCTCGACTCACCGTTTATTCGCCGTAATGATGAGCTGGCCACCTTTGCCCACAGCTGCTTTACCCCAGGCAGGCCAATAGTCGAGGCGACTCTCGCGCTCAATGAACTGATTCATCAAACCTTCGAGTACGACCCCAGCTTTACCACACTTGCAACGCCGCTAAGCGAAGTACTCGCCAACCGGCGGGGTGTCTGCCAGGATTTTGCTCATCTCGCGATTGGTGCATTGCGTTCGGTAGGTCTTGCTGCGCGCTATGTCAGTGGCTATTTGGAAACCCAGCCCCCGCCCGGGCAGCCACGCCTGATCGGCGCAGATGCTTCCCATGCATGGTTGGCGACCTGGATTCCCGAATGGGGGTGGCTGGCCCTAGACCCCACCAATGGCACCGTGGCCAGTGAACAGCACCCTGTACTGGCCTGGGGGCGAGATTACGCCGACGTAGCCCCGCTAAAAGGCGTCATGAACGGGGGCGGCGAACACCGCCTGGAAGTCGAAGTGGATGTCATGCCACTGGTGGGCTGATGCAAACCAACTCCACCTAAGGTATAACAGCTACATAGTTGGCTTGTTCAAGGAAGACTCGATGCAGCAAGGGGGTGGGGATGGAAAAAACGTCGGGCATGCGCCTCTCTGGGCATCCCAGATCCTGCTTCTGGGCTGTTTTCTGGTCTTGCTATCGGGTGCCGTCGAACAGTTTTACAAGCCACATTTCACCGAGCTGCAACAGACCGATGAAAGCCTGAAAAGTCTTTCGAGTCACTACGCTTTCGCGCCACTCCCCACCAAGCTACGAATAAGAAACGATGCCACCAAGCGGCAGGTAGATAAAGAGCTTTTGAAGGCCATCGAATGGTCAGCCGACGATCCCCCTCCCGTTAGCTTTTTCGCCTCGCTGCATTCAGCTATCTCCCACCAGGCAATTCTTGGCCGTGTCGTTTCAAACGACACCAGCGGCTGTGCCCTCCTTCTTCCCCCCGGTCGGGCACCGCCTATCCTCGCAAAGAGCTAACTACGTAGTTGTTCAGTTATTCATTAGTGGCACCGCTTTAGAGACACGCTGCCATTCAAACTATCAGTACCTTTTTAGAAGGGTTCTCCGTTTATGTTTCCCGTTGACAAGCTCATTTTACTTGCTGCGATTTTGATATTGGTGGGCATTGTATCGAGCAAATTATCTGCCCGCCTTGGCTTACCTGTCCTGGTTCTGTTCTTGGTCATTGGCATGCTGGCCGGTGAGAGTGGTATTGGAGGGATCGCCTTCGACAACCCAGCGGGGGCACATGCCCTAGGCACGCTGGCGCTGGCAATGATCCTCTTTGACGGCGGGCTTCAAACGCCTACCTCATCGATTCGAAAAGTCTGGAAACCCGCCTCCCTGCTCGCCACTTTCGGGGTGTTGATCACGGCTCTAATCACCGGCGTGGCAGCCGCCTACATTCTCGACTTACCGCTGCTGGAAGGCCTGCTGCTAGGGGCTATCGTGGGCTCCACAGATGCCGCAGCGGTATTTTCGCTGTTAAGAAACGCCGGCATACATATCAATAAAAAACTGAAATCCACGCTAGAGATCGAAAGCGCCTCAAACGACCCGATGGCTATTTTCCTTACCGTCGGGTTGCTGGAAGTGCTGGTCAATGGCATGAAACCAGGCATGGGGCTGCTTGAGCTTTTCGTCATGCAGATGGGCGTAGGGGGCCTGGTAGGGCTTGGCGTAGGATGGGCATCAGTCAAGATCATTAACCGCATCCATCTGGTGGCCTCGGGCCTTTACCCGGTAATGGTGGCCGCGTGTGGCTTCCTTTCCTTTGGTATCTCAGCCAACGCAGGGGGGAGCGGATTCCTGGCCATTTTCCTGACCGGGGTGTTCATTGGCAACCACCGTATCGCCTTTCAGCGCAGCACATTCCTGTTTCATGATGGGCTCGCCTGGCTAAGCCAGATCGTGATGTTCGTGGTATTGGGGCTGCTGATAAACCCGGTGTCTCTGCTGGATGTATGGCTGGAAGGGCTGGTGATTGCTGCGGTACTGATTTTGGTTGCCCGGCCAATCGCCGTGTTGCCGGTCATGAAACTGTTCGGCTTCAATGCCCGTGAAGCCAGTTTAGTGGCCTGGGTAGGCCTACGTGGTTCCGTCCCTATTATCCTGGCTATTTTTCCGCTGATGTTTGGGCTGGAGGGTGCAGAATTAATCTTCAATGTGGTGTTTTTCGTGGTGCTGATCTCGGCAACCATCCAGGGCACCACTCTGCCAGTGGTGGCCCGCAAGCTGGGATTGACTGAAAAACCGCCAGCGGTACCGGCGGCCAGCCTTGAGATTACCGCGCTGGAAGAGGTAGATGCCGATATTGTGGAGTACACCCTGAGCGACCATCCACGCGCAGCGGGTCGGCGGCTTTCACAAATGGCACTACCCGATACGACGGTCGTCGCGATGATTACCCGGGGTAAGGACGTAATTCCCCCGCGAGGCTCGACAGAGCTAATGGCTGGCGATCACCTGTTCGTGGTGCTGCGTCCCGAGACGAGGCCGTTTATCGACTGTGTCTTTTCAGATGCGGTGGGCGTGGTCAGTGAAGAGCTGCCCGATCAGGAGCTAAAGCTCAAGGGCAGTACAAGGATAGACGATTTACGCCACTCGTATGGCGTGTTGATCGAAGGAGAGGATGGCCAGACGACTCTCGACGCACTGCTGCGCAATACACTCTCCAGCCAACCGGAGATAGGCGACTCACTTCAGCTCGATGGCATCATGCTGGCGGTACTGGCGACACTCGGTGGCCGTATTACCACGGTTGGCTTGACGGTGCAGGACAAGCCTGACCAATAAGCGTCTTATCCATACTTAGCCTCGCAAGAGGCTAAGTACCAGTGTTCAAGTCGAGGCCGTCTCGTAAGCGGCCTTGAGACGATAGAACTCTTCTACAATAGCGGCCATTTCATCGGCGTCATAGTCACAAAGGCCGCTCACTACGAGCTTTTTGGAACCCACCCCTACGGCCTCCCCGGCGGACTCAATAGAGAACTCCAGCAGTGCATCGGCGCGTTTACCGTGCACCTCCAGCGAAGAGTGGTTCAGCGTCAAGCCCGGTGCAAAACCATCCAAGCGCTCGAGTGAAAACCCCATGCTATCGTAGATCACCAGTGGACGTTTGGGGTTAAACATGACCCCGTGCTCTTCCATCAGCGGTTTGAGATAGTGCGGAAAGTTTTTGCCTGAAAACGCGACATAGCAACGCGCAAAGGCTTCCACCACCGCAGGATCGTGGGTAATGTCACCACTACGCACCACCTGTAAGTAACATTTGCCGCTCTCATCACAGACGTGAAGTGCACCGTTGTCTGCTTCGCTAAACTTAAGCGGCGTATCAGCGCCCACCATGTTGGTGAAGCGAAATTCCATTTGCCGCGACAACCCAAACTTTGTGAGTATCAGTACAAACAGTAGATCACCGGGCACACAAAAACGGCGTGCATCCGGGTTATGAATGGGGTTGTAGTCACCCGCCACGCCTTTGGCGAAGCGACTGGCCTGCTCTGCGGAGATCACTACATACTCTCCGCGCTGCGCGTAAAAATCCTTGAACATGGCGTTTGTTGCCTGCCTAGCGTTGAAATCGAAAACCCGTCACTGCCCAACGCCGCGCATAATGCCATAAAACACGCCCCAACAGGAGTTATCTGCTAGGGAAGCCACTATGTCAGACGCGAACACTCGTAAAAATCGCCTACCTCGCCTGCTGCGAAGGGCGTTGGTTGGCCTACTGTTTATCCTCTTTACCTGGGTGGCGGGCAGCTATTGGCTGCTTAACAGCCAGTGGCTGCCCGAGCGCATTTCACAATTCGAGGGCATCGACATCCGCTGGGAGCAAGGCGTTAGCCGCCACCCAGGCCGCTGGGAAGTAGAGGGACTCTATCTCGCTCGTGAAGATGAAGCACTGCCCATCTCAATTGAAGCCGAACGCGCCACCCTTTCGCTCTCGCTAATGGCTCTATTACGCGGCGAACTGCATATCGACACACTCGATGCCGAGGGTATTCGCCGCCTGACCGTTGGTGACATCGCGCTTGAAGCTGACGGCCAGCTGCAGGTAACGGAGACCACGCTAAGTCGCGACACCCTAGCGATTCCTAACGTTTCCCTCGCCATTACCAATGGTCGTTTAGTTCGCTTGAGTGATCAAGAGACCTTAGTGCGTGATATTAACCTTAACGCTGATGCAACGCTCAATTCGATAACTCCTGTCGACGCTACCAGCGGCGAGCTGAACCCCAACCTACTAGCAGCGCTCTCAGCGCAGCTTCAGTTGGATGCCCAGGCGGATGCCTGGAATGTCTTTATGCCCTACCTAGGCACCCTGCCCTGGCTAACCATTGAAGGGCGCGGGGCGCTAACTGGAGCACTGGAGCTCACCGCAGGAGAATTACAGCCCCGGCAGCAAGCTTATACTGAACGCGCCCCTGCTACGCTTAGCGATTGATGAGCAACGTTTACATGCGCCGACTGACTCGCCGCGCTGGATACTGGCGGATACCCCTCCGCCTCGTCACACGGCTACGGGCGAGGGCCAAGTGCGCTTGTCGGTTGAGAACGATCAACTGCATTTTTCAACGCAGCTGGCCGATGTTGAGCTAGCCGACACGCACCCTTACGCAGAGCATACCGAGCTACGCCTTGCGACCCAAATTCCTAATCAGCGACTGGATCAACTCGACCTTCCCACCTCAGCGACACTCGCCTTGCAAGGCGATATCACCCGCCTGGATATGCTGGATCGATATCTTTCGCCCGGTATAGGAGAACGGGGTTCTGAAGGAGAGAGTTCTGAAGGACAGGATTCTGAACGTGAGAACTCTGAACTGGAAGGCATCAGTCTTTCTGGCCATGGGCAAATTGAGGCCTCTGCCAGCATTCGCCAATTGCGCCTTTTTGATGCCCAACTAAGTATTCAAGCAACTGAGTTGATGGCAGATACGCGTGGCTTCATTGCCCGAGGTGGCGGCTCATTAGATGCCCAGCTAACGCCACAAGAAATTATCGAAGCAACGCTTTACTTTGCCAACGCCACGCTGCACCACCAGGAGCGTCTGCTGCTTGACGATGCCGCTATCAACGTCTCGGCATCGAGCCCAGCTGATCCAGAAAAGGCCCGCGAAGAAGCATCCGCGACATTGAGCTGGCAATCCGCGCAACTGCCTAATATCAGCGTTTTACAAACCTACTTAGGCGCCATTTTACCTGACCCCGCGCCACTGCAGTTGCTTAGCGGGAAAGCCGCCAGCCACGGCCAGCTCACCATGGCGTCAAAACAGCTCAGCGGAGAGGTACATTTAGCCGGAAACGGGCTTACCACACGCTGGCAACATGGCGAACAAGTCGGCACGTTAACCAGTGATATGCAGCTTTTCCTGCCTATTCAGCAGGCAGCAATGGATGGCTCAACGCTGAACATCAGCGGCACCCGGTTGAGCTGGCAAGTGGCCGATATCGACCAACCGAGCGAACGCTTAGAGAGCATATTGGTGCTAAATGATGGTCGCTTTCAACGCAGAGGTGACGTACCAAGCGGGCAATTTTCACTCGAGGGAAGCGTGCAACGGCTAGGCTTTTTAAATGCGTTTTTGCCTGACGCCCACGGTTTAGCCATCGCGGGTGAAGGACAACTCTTTTCTCAGGGCGCCTTTCGCGATAACCGCTTGCTGGCACCCACTCGGCTGCGGGTCAACGCCGACCAGTTAGAAGTCACGTTTTTAGATTATCTCGCCACCGGACGGGGCGAGCTCACCGCCCAGTTGGATAGCACCGAGCGGGCCCAGCTCTCGCTTGGCATCCCCCGCTTTGCCTTGAGTCGCCAAGGCGATGATAGCCCGCACCTGGAAGGACGCCACTTTGCTCTCACCACGCAAACCGAGCGCTTTAGCGATGTGCTTGAATCTCCACAGCCCGAGCACTTCACCACGCGCATCGCGCTGCCGATTACCGAGGTGCCCGACTTCACCCGTTACAACCGCTACCTGCCCGAAGGCGCGGGTGTTAGGTTGCTGGATGGGCAAGCCAGCCTGGAAAGCGAGTGGCTGTTGGAAGGATTAAATGCACAGGGCGAACTAACTCTGCGCGCCTTCGGCGCAGAGTTAGTGCTGTTGGATCAGCAGCTTCGCGGCGACGTTCATCTCGACTTACACCTAACCGACGGCGACCTGGAAACGCGTCGTTTTAACGCAGATGACTCATTCTTACGCTTGGAGAACGTTAGCCGACAAAGTGAAAATGGCTCTGCCGATGCCGGTTGGTGGGTAACGCTTTCCATGTTGGATGCGCAATTGGCGTGGGAAGACCCTATTCGTCTCGTCAGCCAGCTCCGCCTTGAGATGCGCGATACCGGTTTACTCGCCCGGCTATTTCTCGCACGCGCAAGGGATAGCGACTGGTTAGGGCGACTGCTAAATGTGCACGATATCGAGGGCACGGCGCAGCTAGAGATCAGCGGCAAGCAGATCAGCCTTAGCGACTTGACGCTCGCTGGTGGCCCGCTGCTGCTGCTTTCCGATGTCGCTCTGGCAGACCGCAGCGCAAACGGCGCGCTCTATGCCCACCTTGGCGTGATTGGATTAGGGGTTGAACTTGAGGACAGCGAACCAACCTTGCATGTTATTCAACCCCGCCGCTGGTTTGACCGCTGGCGGGAGACGAACCGCTCCCTTAATCCTTAGTCTCTAATGATTAGCGTTTTTTGCGCTCACGGCGAATCATCCTCACCCGCTCTTTAGCCTTTTGCGGTGTCGAGAGCGGTGCTGCCGCCTCATCATGGGTTTTCGGCGGCACCGTGACCCAGGCAAACACCGGCAACGCCAAGTGCCAATGGATCGCCGCCAAACGCAGCCCGAGGGTGACGCTTAGTGAGGCGCCAATCGCCATGGTTAGCGGCGCCTCCAGGGCATGCAGCGCCACGTAAACGATTCCCCCAGCCATCGCTGCCGTCGCATAAATTTCTTCGCGAAGCACCATGGGCACTCGCTGGGCCAATACATCACGTATCATGCCGCCTGCTACGCCGGTCATCATGCCCATCAAGACAGCTACCGTTCCAGACGTGCCCAGCAACAGTGCTTTATGAGTCCCAATCACAGTAAACAGTGCCAAGCCAAACGCATCAGCGATCGGTAAAAAGCCCCGCGACAGGCGGTGGATATAGTGGAAGCCCATCAACGACACACCTACGGTGGCTAAAATCACCCACAGGTAGGTTGGATCCGTCACCCAGAACACCGGCCTTACACCGAGCACTAAATCACGCAGCGTGCCTCCACCAATGCCGGTCACCGCTGCCAGCACCAGCATACCTATAGGATCCATGCGCGACCGGCACGCCAAAATCACGCCCGAAAGCGCGAACACGATGACACCCGCCATATCCAGCCAATAGACCACGCCCGACAACACGCCCTTCTCCTTTTTTATGCTCGCTATCTTTAAAGGCAGGCAGGATAGCACCCTTCAGAGGATATGCTCGCACCCAAAAACACGCTTGCGACCTAAGCAAGATAAGTTCACATAATTAGGTTACGCTGACCGAATTGTCATTAACACTTGCATTCACGACGGAGTAACACTGCTATGGACTGGAGCCCGGCTTATAGCTGGTTGGTACTCGCCTTACTATTAAGTTTGGCAGAGCTGACTTCTGGCGCGATGGTGCTGCTAGCGCTGGGTATTGCCGCTGCGCTAACAGCGGCCGTTACAGCGCTAGGATTAACGCTTCCTTGGCAACTGCTTGGCATGGCTATTTTTACCGGGGTACTGCTGCCAATATGCATTATGGTCATTCGCCCGCGCTTCTCCCCCCGCGGCGTTGCTTATGGCACAACAGGCACAGGTGTGGAAAAAGGTAATCGCTACACTACTCTACGCCGGGATTTTGATGATGCCACGGGCATTAAAGTCAACGGCGATTTCTACCGCCTGCGCGTACTTGAAAGCGGTGAAACCGAGCTACCCAGCGGTACGCTGGTCATATTTAAACGATTTGAAGGCACCACTGCGCTAGTCGCATTACATCAGCCTGAAGACACAGCCTTTCAAGATGACAATTCCCAACGCAAGGAGCCTTAACCATGGATCTACCTATAAGCCCCGGCTTATTAATAAGCCTCATTATTGTCGTGATCGCAGTACTGATCATCTCTAAAGGCCTAATTATTATTCGCCAATCGGAAGTAATGGTGGTTGAGCGCCTAGGTTCTTTTCACCGCGTTTTAGAAAGCGGCATTAACATCATCATTCCATTTATCGAACAACCCCGAGCGATCACCATGCTGCGCTATCGCAAAATGGGTGAGGACTATAACGCTATCACCACCGACGAAACCCGCATTGACCGCCGCGAAACGGTGATGGATTTCCCCGGTCAGCCGGTCGTCACCACTGATAACGTTACCGTTCGTATCAATGGCGCGCTCTACTACCAAATCATCGACCCCAAGCGGGCCGTCTATGAGGTAGAGAATATGAGCCAGGCCGTCGAAGTACTGGCGAAAACCACGCTACGTTCAGTGGTTGGTAAAATGGAACTGGATAAACTGTTTGAATCCCGTGCGGAAGTGAATAATGAGATTCAGGCCGCGATGGAAGAGCCTGCTTCCAAGTGGGGGGTCAAAATCTCCCGTGTCGAAGTACAGGATATTGCCATGCCGGAAGAGGTGGAAACCGCTATGCGCCTGCAAATGGCCGCCGAGCGTAAGCGCCGTGCCACCGTCACCGAGGCCGAGGGGGAAAAATCAGCGGCGATTGCCATGGCCCAGGGCCAACGTGAATCCTCGATCCTCAACGCTCAAGGTGACAAAGAGTCGGCCATTCTACGTGCCCAAGGTGAGCAGGAGTCGATTAAACTGGTGCTTAGTGCCATTGGCGATAGTGAAGAGAATAAGCGCACCGTAGTGGGCTACCTGCTGGGCCAGAGCTATATCAAGGTACTACCCAATATGGCGAAAAATGGTGAGCGAGTATTCGTACCCTACGAGTCCTCTGCACTGCTTGGCTCAATGGGCATGTTCCGCGAAATGGCCGGCTCACCAGAAGATACTGTCGCAAACCACCTTAAAAGCCGTAATCACGGTGACAGTGATTTTCGCAGTGGGCTGGTAGGCGGAGCCGCTAGCGGTAACTAAAAGCGTACTTGAGTATTTATATGCTTTGCAAAGCCTGGCCCGAGTGGCCAGGCTTTTGGGTTAAGTGCAGGAAGCTAACCGCTAGCAAGCGTTGAAGAAAACATCACCTAATTAAGGCTCATATTCGTTAAACTCTACGCTTAATGCTCAGCCTCACTTTTATTGTGCACGTAGCGTCGTTAATGATGGCCCCTATGTAGCACTTATTAATAGCAAGATCGCGACCAAGAGATTAGGACGTTCACCATGCCGCCTAGTGGGTTCGCCATTCGCCGAAGCACTCTACTGCTCTTAACGCTTGCGTTACTGTTGGCATATTCAGGCTACCTACTAGCTGATACCTCTCCCAAACCGCTCCATAATTGGGAGTATCGCTGGGGCGACTCTCCTTACGATGCCGATAGCCATCCTCAATGGCTGCAAAGCGACTCGACAGAGTGGCAGTCGATTGACTCCCCTTCGAACCCACCTGGTCGCAACGGGCACGAACACCTCTGGTTACGTACGACAGTGCCCGCCGGTGATTGGAACGATCCAGTACTTTTTATCACCAGTATCAATTTGATTGGGCAAGTTTATCTAGACGATGAACTGATCTATCAATATGGTGAATTTGACGAACAGGGAAAAGGCGATTTTGCGGGCTGGCCATGGCACATGATAGACCTACCAGAAAATGCCGCCGGTCAGACGCTTACCTTTCGCTTTTACTCTTACTACACCAGTATTGGCTTATGGGGCCAAGTCCAGGTAATGGAACGCATTGAGGTTTTAAAGCAAATTATCCATGAATCTGCTCAGGATCTCGGTGTGAGTGCTTTGGTATTGGTGCTCGCTATCCTGGCCACCATTTTCGCGTTAATAGGTCCCGAACGCCGTGGTTTTGGGTCTATTGCGTTGTTTGCTTATGCTTCAGGGCTAATGCTGCTTGCGGAGACCCCAGCCCGTCAACTCATTGCCGATGAGCCATTGACCTGGGACACACTCCGAGCAGCCAGTTACTACACCCTGCCGGTGGCACTGGGGTTGTTACTCAGCTATTGGTTGGAGGGCACCGCTAAGCGCTGGATAACTCTCCTTTGGGTTATTCACTTGGTGTATCTGGTGCTGGCGATTGGTTTGGTTCAATTGGGAGTGCTGAGCCTTTCATTAACCTTCCCCATCTTTGATGTCATGCTGGCCTTAACGCTCCCCATAATGCTGGCACTTGCGCTCATGCGCTTTCAAAAGCTCACCCTTGAACAACGGCTTCTGGTAGTGAGTTTTACTTTTTTTGCCCCGCTGCTACTCGCCGATATGGTGGTCGCCCACGGCTTTGTGGGCTGGCGCAGTGTGCCCTTGAGCTACGGCACACTGGCTTTTTCTTTAGCGAACGCGGCTATTTTTCTGTGGCACTATCGGCATACACAGCAACAACTTGCCATGGCCAATGAGACTCTAGAGCAGCAGGTGGCGGCGCGAACCGCCGACCTCGACCGGTTAGTTCAAGAACTGGAAGGGCTCTCACGCAAAGACCCATTAACAGGCTTGCACAACCGTCGCCATTTCGACACGGCATTCGAGCACCATTGCCAGCGAGCTAAGCAGCATGACAGTCAACTCTCCGTGCTAATGCTGGATGTGGATCACTTCAAACAGATTAACGATGATTTTGGTCATGACGCAGGAGATGCCGTGCTGGTCGAAATCGCCCTGTTATTGCGGCACCACTTAAGAGATTTGGATGTGATCTGTCGCTTTGGGGGCGAAGAATTTGTTGCCTTGCTACCTGCTACCTCCCGAATCGCTGCCGAGACGCGCGCAAAGGCGCTGTTAACATCCATTGCTCATCAGGCATTTATTCATCAAGGCTCTTCGCTGCGGAAAATCACGCTTTCCTGCGGTGTCGCGACATATCCTGATCACACTCAAGACCCTAAGAAATTGCTGCGCCTTGCCGATGAAGCGCTTTATCAAGCCAAGCACAGCGGCCGTAACCGCTGTGTAGTATGGGAAGAGACACTTGAAGAGCAGGGATTTATGCTCGGTAGGCAACAGCCGCAATAACCACTCATGGTATTGGTTAATTAAGCAGCCCCCGACGCCAGGAAGTGATCAATAAACACAGCGTAATCCTGCTCTGTGCAGTCGGCGTAAGCCACCGCCAGTGTTGTAACCACCTCAATAAACAGGTCTTCACGCCCTTTTAATCGTTGGCAAACGGCCTTGGCAAAGCGTGTTGAGTCACCCTGGTTAAGCGCCTGGGCACCGCGCAGGTGTTCACGGGCGAGAATTTCTCCCCACTGCTTTGCCAGTTTTCGATATGACTTACCGCCAGAAAGCTTATGGGTCGGAAAGTCTTTCTTGAACGGCGAGCGCTCACGCACCGAAAACACCTTTCCGTTCATGGTTAGCCAGCCGAGATAGGCATCTGGGTGCTCAGCAATGGCGTGGAAGGCAGCTGCATGACGGATGGCTTCGTTAGGAAACAGCTTACGCCACGCCTGCTGCTGTTTTTTATCCATTAATCGAAATGCTTCTGGAGGTACCTGCTCTTTAACATCCAGGATGATGTCATCGTGCTCGTGCTCGACACCGCCTTCAATCAAGACGTAATAGCGTTCGACACCCAACGAACCGGTGCCTGCATCCAAACGCCGTGCCGTATCTTTGACGCGAAAATGGTGGGGATCACTCTCTTTAATAGCGTGTTGTAGCGTTTGCTGATACTCCTGCTCAATTAAGCGGCGTAGTTGGCTGGCCACATCCGCAGGCAGGTTAGCGAGCTTGCCAGGCCGTTCGGCGAACTGGCGGCCTTTCTGCCCATCTAGGGTCGTCCACTTTTCGAGCATCCGCGCACGGCTCTGCTTATCGGCGACTTTACTCATAAAGGGCTTAAGCAGGCCCTTTGCACTATCAAGGGTCACGGCCTGCACGGGCTGACTATCAACGTGATCGACCAGCGTTTGGTAATAGCCCTCTATTAACTTTTTAAGCGCTTTATCAATCGCTTTTGGATCCAGCTCAGCATTTTCACGAGCATCTAATACGACGCTGATAGCCAGCCGCCACAGGTCATATTGGTAGTCGCCAATCAGCGCATCATCGAAGTCATCCATGCCGTAGCGCACTTGGTCATCGTGGTGACCATAAGCGCCAAAGTTATAGACGTGGGCGTCGCCCTGCAACCAGGTTTGGGTCTCCGGCCAGCCACCAAACAGGGCAAAACGCCAATCGTGCCATACATCATTCCAGTACAAATGATTACTGCCGCGATAAAAGCGGTAGGGCGACGCAGCCATTTTGGCGTACTTGGCTTGGCGGATGGCCGTTGGTAAGGCGTTATTCGCCTGGTGGGTGGCCTCAATCACCTGCTGAGGGCGGTTATGTCCAGTCAATGCATGACTCATCGAATTACCTTTGTTGATGCAAAAAACACTTTAGTACAAAGGTAGTCGATAACCATGAATAGATTAAGTCAGCACTCACACCGCAGCTCGACGTCCCCGTTGGGTAAAACCTCGTGGAGCGGCAATACGAAAGAAGCGCTCCACCACCTCAGCGTGGGTAGCAGGCGTAATCAAAGAGACGGCGACAAATACCGGCAGGTTGAGCATCAGCCCCCAGAAGCCCGCGTGAATACCCATTGGGTGTGGCCAAAGAGTCGTAAACGCCACGGTAATCAGAAAGCCCGCTACGATACCCGCCATTACACCCAAGCGAGAAGCCCGCGGCCAGAAGAACATGCCGATAAAGGCAGGCAGCACCTGGGAGGCAAACCCGAGCCCCACTAACAGAATCATTACCAAACTGCCGGGCTCGGCAATTGCGAGCGGCGCGACCACGAAGAACATAATGGGCAGGATCAGCAGCCGCGCAAGTTTTCCAGTAACGCCATCCGAGAGTTTTAACACCGGCTGAAGCACATCTTTGCTGAGTGACAGCGATACCGAATGAATAAACGGCTCGCTGGAAGACATTGAGGCTGCCAGGGTTCCTGCGCCAAGCAATCCTACTAATACCACCGGCAAGTGCTGCATGGCGTACTCAAGTACCACGGTATCGGCCCGAGCCAGCTCAGGCAGCGAAAAAATGCCGATGAAGCCTACAACAACCATAGGCAGAATAACCACGTAATACGTGGGTAGCCACGTTGCGCTGCGACGAATAGTACGTGCCGAGGAGGCGCTCATCCACTGCGTCCACACCGGCGGCATAAACGAAAACATCGAAACGATGATCGAGGTCGTCCAGAAGCTAAAGCTCATATCGCCGCCTGCGCCGGGCAGAGTGAGAAACTCGCTATGCTCGGCTTGGATACGCTCGAACACGCCCACAAAGCTCAACCCGCCGGTGGCGCTATGAACGGCCCAGAGGCCAACGGCCCAAGCCACAATCAGCATCAACACGCCTTGAAAGGCATTGGTGCGACCAATCGCCCGCTGACCACTGGCATAGAGGTAAACGGCAATACAGGCCAGTACCAGCACGACCCCCAACCAAATCGGAATCAAACCGCCGCTCATCACAAACAGAATATAAGCCGAACCTATGGTCTGCAGCACCGCATAAGCAATAGAGCCGATCGCCATAACAAGCGCCGCCAGTGCGCCTAGCGCGGGGCTCTGGTAGCGGTCAGATATGGCACTTGCCTGGGTCACGTGACCAAACTGCTCACCAAACTGCCACACTTTAGGGCCGAAATACCAAGCGACCAGGGCCAGGTACGAGAGGTAAATCGCTACATAAAACACCGCCACCCCTTTGGAATAAGCCCATCCGGGCGCTCCCATAAAGGTGTAAGCACTCACACTACCGGCGGCTATCAGTAGGTAGAGCGTCACCGGCCCCATGCTGCGGCCCGCTACGCCCCACTCCTCCAAGCTATTCATGGAGCGCCCTGCTCTGGCGCGTAGGCCAATCACCATGGCAATGGCGACATAGGTCAAGGTTATCAACAGTGGCCAAGGGCTATTCATGGTCGTCTCGCTCCACAATGCGATTGCCGATCAGCATCACCACTACACAGGCAAAAATCACCAGGTAGCTCCACACCACTAACAGAGGCAACCCCATCACTAAGGTGGCTCTGTTTACCCAACCAATCACCGGCCACGTTCCCGCCAGCACCAGCACCACAAACGCAATTAACAGACCCCAGCCCGCCCGGGAGGTAGGCAGTACCAATAAACGTTCCATGAGTGTTCCTCTTATTTAACTGCAGCGTTAATCACTGGCAACATCGGCCAGCGCATGGGCAACGCCAAACGCATTTCTAGCTGTCGCGCCAGTTTCAGCACAAAGTGATCTCCAAAGCGCGGGCCAACCAACTGCACGCCTATCGGCATATTGACGGAACTAGCGGAACGGCTAAACCCAGCATTAAGCGAGATCGCAGGCTGCTCGCCCATATTCCACGGCACGGTGTAAGCAATGTGCTCAAAGGGCTGGCGCGGATCATTGGTAGGCGATGGCCACTCGGCTGGGAAGGCGATATTGGGTGTGGTGGGTGAAATCACCGCATCGACCTCATCAAATACGGCTTCGGTGGCGCGTCGCATCGCCATGGTTTGCTGAAAACCATGCACTGCTTCTACGCCACTTAAGTGTGCACCACCGTCGGCCCAGGCTAAAATGGCAGGCAACACTTGCTCACGCTCGTTAGCCGAGAGCTTTAACAGCTCGCCCCACTGACGGGCCTGCCAGAAGTGATCCAGTCCCTCTAACATTTCGCGGGTCAGCACTGGCGCCATCGGCACCAGCGTTGCCCCAGCGGCTTCCAACTGCTTTGCGGCCTGTTCCACGTGGTGGCGAATCTCATCATCCAAAGGTAACCCGCAGCCCGCCTTCATCATCACACCCACTCGCAAACCTTTAACGTCAAGCTCCAGATCCATCCAGTCAATCGTTTCCGGCGGCAGACGCATCGCATCGCGTCGATCTGTGCGGGCAAGCGCCGTCATCATCAGCGCGGCATCCGCTACGCTTCGGGTCATTGGCCCGGCACAGCGGCCTACATAATAAGGGTCTATCGGTACCCGGCCCAAAGTGGGCTTAAAGCCGACGACACCACACCACGCCGCAGGAAGGCGTATCGAGCCACCAATATCGGTGCCCACATGCAGTGGCCCAAGCCCAGCAGCGGCGGCAGCGCCCGCGCCCGCGCTTGAACCGCCGGTATTACAAGCTAAATCCCATGGATTGCGGGTCAAACCATGAAACGACGAGAGCCCGGATGAGAGCATGCCAAAGTCGGGGCAGGTAGTTTTCGCCAGCAGCAGAGCGTTATCTTCCGCTAAACGAGCAGCGGGGGGAGCGTCTTCGCTGGCAACGGGCTGCTCACCAAGCCCGGTTCCCCCCGGCACTGGCATCCCTTTCGTTGCAATCAGCTCTTTAAGGGTGATTGGCACGCCATCCAGCGCGCCGCTAGGTTGCCCCCTAGCCCAGCGCTGGGTGGAGGCTTCGGCTGCTTTAATGAACGCATCAGGTTGATAGGCATACAGCGCATTGATGTGCGGCTCCCAGGCGTCGATATGCTCAACCAAGGCGCTGGCTACTTCAGTTGGCGAGAACCTATAAGCTCGGTAGCCATCAATTAATTGGATGGCGGTGAGTTGGTGTAGTTCAGGCATCACATTACCTTTTGCTGTTGTTATCAGACTGACGTTATCAGGCTTTCGTTATCAACAATCTCAGCATGAACCCACACCGTGTCTTCTGGTATTTCAATCTTGACCGCAGCGTGTCCACTTTTTGTGTGCACTCTATTCTTTCAGGATCTTCTTTCAATATCTTTCAAGATGAAGGAGATTGTAGTGTTTGTAGGGCACTTGCCAGCAGCGAAAGGCACGCCTCGGTGGCAAAGCTACGCTGGCGATGGCGATAAACGCAGAGATCTACCCGCGCTGCTTCAAGCTCTGAAGAAGCCAAGGGAATGCTAACTAGTTGACCCAATTGGCACTCCCGAGCTACCGCCATCGGTGGCAATACCAGAACACCTGCACCGTTAAGGGCGAGTGCTTTTTGAGTTTCCAGTGAAGCGGTTCTAAAGGTGGGGGCCAGAACTATCCCGACCTGATGAGCGGCGCGCTCCAGCGCTTGGCGCACGCCATAAGATTCATCAGGCAGGATCAGCCGGTGCGCTGCCAGGGAGTGAAGACTCACCTCAGAAGCCGCGGCCAATGGATGGCCTGGAGCCATCACTGCATGGTGGTGCAACTCGGCGCTAGCAAAGGGCACAATGTCATCATGGCGGGGCATAAAGAAGGACAAGCCAATATCGGCATCACCTCGGCGTAGCGCCTCCACCATTTGGCTAGCACTGACGATCCCGATATCAAAACTCAAATGGGGATAGCGCTGCCCCATCTTGGCTAACGTAGGCGCTAGCAAGCCAGCCACAACGCCTTCCGCCACCTGCAAACTGACCCGCCCAGTTCGCAAGCCCTTCAAATCGGCAATATGTTCCTGCACCCGCTCTAGGTCACGGAGGGTACGCTGCGCCTGGGCAGCCAACAACTCCCCCGCCGCCGTCAGGCTAATGCCGTTGGGGCCACGCTCGATGAGTGGTGCGCCAAGCTGGTGTTCCAGTAAATCGATCTGGCGGCTAATCGCTGTGGGGGCAATATGCAGTTGGGCGGCAGCTTGGCGCAGCGAACGACACCGGGCCACAGTATCGAAATAGCGTAATGCGCGGCCACTGATCATAAGCGCCCCTTAAAGCCCCAGCTGCCGTGACATCACTGTTACGTTTTCGCCCCGATACTCAAGGCTTTCTTCATCTTGCCAACCCAGCCGACGATAGAGCGCCTGCTGGTCGGGAGTATAGAGATAGAAGCGCTCGATGCCGCTCTCAGCGGCTTCTACTTCTATCCGGCGTACCAACGCAGAGGCAATACCCTGCCCCCGCCATTCGGGTACGACAAATACTGAGGCAAGCCAGGGGGTAAATTCACGACGAATGCTCATATCATCGGCAATTAGGCTGGCGGTTCCCACAGGGGTTTCGCCTTGCATAGCCACAAAGATGGAGGGCACACCACCCTGACCACATTCGGCCTTTAAATGTTGAATAGCCTGTTCTTGGGTGAGACCTGGGTGTAAATGACCCCAGGCTTCAAATGTCCACCCCGAAACTAACACAACATTTGGATCGTCAGCGCTGAGCCGCTGGAGGGTGATATCGCTTTGCATGAATGGCGCCCTATCTTATTATTTAGCATAGGCGAATACAGTAGCGATATATGGGTAGGCTGGCCAGCGCCGATACCTTCCGCACACGCCGTTGGCCAGAGGCTTTACTGCTATTATCTGTAGCAAAAACTGCAACCAGATAGGGTTCATCTACCTTGAAAGCAATTGCCAACTTAATACAAAAGCGGCAATGCAATTAAGCCATCAGACGGACAAAGGCTTCATTTTCTTAGCCAGTTCATCGTCCAACTCATTGGCCCGCTTGGCTGCTGGCCTGCTTTCCATACGCTCTATGTAATGCTTAAACACCTCTTTTGGTGGGATATTCTCCTGCATTGTTTCCCACCAGAGATAACTGCTAACCAATATATCTGCGGCAGTAAACTGATCGCCGCAAATATAAGCGTTTTCACTGAGTACTTTTTCAAGCGTATTGATACTGTCTTCCACTTGGCCACAACCAACGGCCTGTACGTTGCTGCTGTCGATTTTCCAATTGTAGGCCTTTGCACTAGTAGCCATTTCAAACGGACCCGCCATAAAAAAAAAGCCAGCGATAATAAACTCCACGTTCGGGAGATTGCGGGGGTGGTGAAAGCTTTTTATCCGGAACCTGATCCGCCAGGTACGCGCAGATAGCCGCCACTTCCGTCACAACAGTGTTGCCATGTTTGATGGCAGGCACCTTGCCCATGGGGTTTATGGCCAAGTAGTCCTCAGATTTCATCTCTGAATCGAACTCCATCGCCTTTACCGAGTAGTCTATGCCTACTTCTTCCAACATCCAGCGCACAACGCGCCCGCGGGACATAGGGTGGGTGTAAAACGTTAGCTCTGACATATTAGGCTCCTTTTTCAGTCAATTTTCCGGTGACACAAGGTACTGCCAGATCAGATTAGTTTGTTAATAGGTGAGAATCCGCCCTAAATAAAAGCAACAATGCATTTTTCTGCAAGACTTTAACGATGGCTTCAATAGGGAGGCAGTAATGGCAGGCCCCACAACACGCGTACTTGCGGTGCTTGAGTTGCTGCAAGCTAATGGCCAAATGGGCGGCGCTGAATTGGCCGAACGCCTGGGCGTGGATCGGCGCACTATACGGCGATACATTACGGCGCTGGAAGATATAGGCGTGCCGATAGTGACCGAGCAAGGGCGCTACGGTGGCTACCGATTGGTGGCTGGCTTCAAGCTGCCACCCATGATGTTTACCGACGAAGAGACATTCGCCGTTTCGTTAGGCTTATTGGCCGCTAGCCAGCTGGGACTAACAAACGCAGCGCCCGCCATTGCCAGCGTACAAGCGAAGCTCGAGCGAGTGATGCCAGCTAATTTAAAAAGCCGTGTTCGAGGCATCAGTGAGACCACTCAGGTGATCTTACCCCGGCGCGAACCCAGCCGTGATGACCGCGCCCTTGAGACGCTGACTAAAGCCACAGAGGTCATGCGAACCGTGGGGCTTACCTACCACTCCCCGCAGCATGATCCGATTGAGCGTCAGATCGACCCCTACGGGCTAGTTTTCCAACAAGGTAGGTGGTATGCCATCGGTTTTTGCCATCTACGGGGAGCCATGCGCTCATTTCGATTAGATCGTATCAGCGGCGTGCACCTACTCTCAGGTACCTTCATACGCCCCACCCGCTTTGATGCAGCCGATTTTTTGAGCGAAAGCCTCATGTCCTGGGGCCCCACTCATGAAGTATCACTGGTGCTACACATTGATCATGCCGCGTCCGCTGACTTTGAGAACCAATTTTTCTGTACAGGTCAGTTCGAACAGGTTGAAGGTGGACTACTGCTCCATACCCGCACGGATAGTTTCGAGTGGTTTGCCTATTGGCTGGCACAGCTCCCATTTCAATTTACCATCCTCAAACCAGACGGCCTCAAAGAGGCGCTTCGCGAACACGCCAACCATTTACTAGCAAGTTGTGAGAGCGCTTCACCATATTCAACAGATACGCCCTGAAACAGTCTAAAACCTGGGAGATAATGAAGGCGCTATTCGCCTGATTTTAAGGATAAGGCTTCTTAGCCTCTTAAGTGCTAGTCTGTTAATCAAATAACTTTTAATACAGACTCACAAATGCAACATTCATCAAGGCGCACACACCGTCTTGCATTGGCGACAATTGCCCCGCGAATTTTTGCCTTTTGCCATACCTTCGGACTCACCGTATGGATTGCCGTGGTAGAAGGTAGCGGCTGGACACTTATTCTGCCCGGGATTTTGCTGCTGCTATGGCCCGGTGTTGCCTATGCGCTTGCTGTAAGCGCCCAGAACTCCAAGCGTGCCGAGTTCAGAAATCTCCTCTATGACAGCCTGCTATTTGGTTTTTGGTGCAGCGTGCTGGATTTTTACGTTTTAGCCACCATCACCATTGGGCTTGCCTGTTTGATGAACAATTTAGTGGTCGGCGGAGTACGGAAGATGCTTATTTCAGCCGTACTTTTCACAACCGCAGCCTTGATTGGAAGCGCCTTAACGGGATTCAAGTTTCGCCCCTATGTGAGCAACAATTTAGACATCTACCAATGGACGGGGGCAGTCATCTATTTTCTAACCATAGGCCGCATAACGTACAGTCAGAATCGTCAGATCGGCCGCAGCATTGGCGAGATTCAGTTTCAGAACCGAGTCTTTCACACGCTGCTTGATCTCGGGACGGTGGCAAATCGTGCGACCAATATCCATACCCTGCTAGATGACTCATTAAACCACCTACACTCCCATTTCCCCGACTACGGTTTTGCTGTTTTTGTACAAGAACGACAACGTTGTGAAGTGACACGCTACGCGGCTGTTGCGGGACTAAGCCCAAAGGATGAACAGCGTCTAAAGCATCTATTGGCCAGCGTTCATAGGCAAAGAGTACAGCCGGACACACGGCCACAAACAGACGAAGGCGAGAACCTATATGTCATGTCCATGGAAGGCCGTCTAAGCTTGTACGAAGGCTGGCTGATCATGAAAGCTCCCAGCCGAGAAGACGGCTTGGAGCAAATACTTTCCCTCTTTGCCGACCAACTTGCGGCCGCTACCGAAAATAAATTGCTACATTTGGAATTGAAGAAAACGGCTGAGCGTGACGGACTCACCGGCCTTTATAACCGAGGTTTCTTGGAAGCCGCGCTGCAAATGAGCATTCAAGGCAAGGCGCAGACGCCGAGCCTGGATTTTGCTGTATTGATGATGGACGTCGACAAGCTTAAGGAAGTGAACGACCATTATGGTCATGTTGCGGGCGATCAACTGATTTCCAGCGTTGCCAAGTACCTGCAACTTCACTGCAGGGACAGCGACATACTTGCACGCTGCGGTGGCGATGAATTCGTCATTCTATTTCCTTCTGCCGACTTGACGGCAGCCAAGCGTATGGCCAACTTGATCAGAGACAATTTGCCTGAACAGCGTTGCATTATCGACACCGCTAGCGGTGAACGTGAAGAACTGACGCTTCATTTGAGCTTGGGATTCGCCAGCTCCAGCGAAGTGCCTGCCATACAGGTATTTGCTCTGGCAGACCAGCGCATGTACGAAGACAAGAACCAGCGCCGCAAGCAAAGAGTAGATGACTTGGGCACAGCGAGCTGGCCCCCCTTATAAAAACTTCCTCACAAACCACTGGCAAGCGGCTGCCCCCACTGATCGCCATGTACTAGTTCACTTAATGGCAAGCGAGAGCGCCAGCCTTTGGCTTCAAGCTCTGGTTGGTCTAAAAACTCGCTAACATAGCCAAGGCAGAGATACGCCAAGGGGTAAACGTGGTCAGGCAGATTCAGCGCCTTGCTCAGCTGCTCTTGGTCGAGAATGCTCACCCAACCAACGCCAATACCTTCTACCCGCGCAGCCAACCAGAGATTCTGTACAGCGAGACAAGTGCTGAAAAGATCGGTATCCACCATACTATTGCGCCCCAGCACGTGAGGCCCGCCCCGGCTTCGGTCACAGGTAATACAGAGATTAAGCGGGCTCTCCATAATACCTTGCAGCTTAAGGCTGCGATAATGCGCTTGACGCTCGCCTTCAAAGCGTTCGGCGGCCTTCTGATTCTCCTGCTCGAACATCGCCAGCACTGCTTCTCTAACGCTGCGACTTTCAATCACGATGAAATCCCAGGGCTGCATAAATCCCACTGAAGGCGCATGATGCGCGGCCTCCAAAAGGCGGGCCAGTACATCAGGAGGTATTCTGTCGGGCAGAAATTGCGAGCGCACATCGCGCCGCTCGTGTATGGCGCGGTAGAGCCCACGGCGCTCAGCATCGGAAAAACGGTGGTTCGAGGTGGTCATGGCGCTGATTGGGCCTTTTGCTGATCTGTTTTATAGACAGTAAGAGTCTACACGAGCTCAGCCTAGCCGCCATCTCAGCGGGTTTGTTTGGCGTAAAACGCCATCTTCGTCCCAGTCATCCCATCCGGTAAAGGGGATGGGCAGTTCGCTGTCCAAGTTTCTCAGACGATCTACCCAAGCCGCTTTGCAGACCTCTAGGTGACCAATGATGTCAGCTTCCTCTTGGTAACGAATACCGCCGCCCTGAATGCCGTAGCTCACCTGAGGCGCCAGCACGTCAAAGCCAACGTAGTACAACGATGCGTGTATGGGCCACAGCCAGTGCACCATATTGCCAGCTCGGCCAAAAGGCTGAAATGCTTTCTCCGGTGAGCCCGTGGTGACTGATAGCATCGCCTTCCTACCGCGATAGTAGCCTCTGTCGTAACGCATGCGGCTTGTATAGCGCCCGCCATACACCAACACCCGATCAAACCAGCCTTTCAAAATGGCAGGCTGGGCGTGCCACCATAAGGGAAACTGGAAGATCACCAAGTCAGCCCACTCCAACCGCGCCAACTCCCGCTGGATATCCTGCGGTAATGTGTTTTTCTCGTAGTGAGCCCGCTGCTCATTGAGGGGATAGAAGTAGTCCGACGCCACGGTGCTATGCGGATATTGCTCAGGGCGCTCCACCGGATCAAACTGCTCAGCATAGAGATCATCCACTTCCACTGTATGCCCCTCGCCCACCAGCTGTTCTACCGCCTCATCCACTAGGCCGCCATTAAACGACTTGCGTTCAGGATGAGCCAAGACGATCAACACATTCATTCTGCGCTTCCCCTATTGATTGGTTCAACGACAGACTAACCTGTTCAAATACGCTCAAACATTCGCGAAAAATGACAACTCAGTTTGCATGAATGAACAGCAAATAAGGTGGGACGATCTAGCGATTGTCCCCCTACCGCTGGAGCTAGCGTCACTGCAAACAGAAAACTGGATAGGCCCGGATGTTCATCTGGGCGACGCAACGTTTGAAAAGTGGATGATGAATAAAAACACTGCTCACAAGCTAGACAGCATGCTGGGCATGCAGTCAGCGGTACGCCACGGGACGGGTACCACAGTTCTGCCTGCTATCTCGGTGATGCCGATGAAGCACTATTCAGGCTAAGCTTCCCATTGAAGCGCTCACCATCCAACTCTGGTGCTCGCTCACCCAGACCTGCGCCATGTGGCCAGAGTCCGCGCGTTTATGGAGGCGATGACAGAGGATTCGTAGCCAAATGATCTAGCTCAGCAAAGGGGAAATATCTCTCACCATTGTTATTTCACTAACTCGGAACGGTGATTGCGGTTGATCCAGGCATTAAAGGTATTTGAAAATTTTTAATTTCTTCAATTAACCACCGTTTAAATGCCATAGCACGTGGATTTTCAACTTCAGCCGGATGTGATACTAGATAGTAGGCAAACTCGTGGCTACGCCAAGGCATAATTGCATGAATTTTTCTCTCCAGAAGAAGTCGACTAGCAATAGAGTATCGACCTATACAAAGTCCAAGACCGTTAGCGCAGGCCGTTAAGGTCAGACTGCTATCAGAGAACTGTAATTTCTGTAGTGATGAATCCAGCTCAACCCCTGCTTCACGGAACCAAGGTTGCCATGTATTCCAAGGCTCTGTTGGGTGAACACTACTGTCTTCCAATAAAAGTTGCGAGTGCAACAAGCTTTCTGGACGAGTATCACTGAGGCGGTTTATCAGCGTTGCCGGGGCGAGTATTGTCACGACATCCCCCATCAGTTGCTCAGTATGGAGGTTTGGGTAATGACCTGTGCCAAAACGGATTCCGATATCAGCTTGGTTATCGCGAAAGCTCAATAATTCACTTTCACCACGTAGCTTTAGCTGCAGGCCAGGGTAAAGAGCTTTTAAATTACCTAGCCGTGGGATCAGCCAATAGTGGATAAATGAGTGAGGGGCAGATAGCGTCAGAGGGCCGTCTACCCCCTGTTGCCTAAGCTCTTTAGTTGCTTGTTCGATTTGGGTAAAGATATTAGATAACCGACCGTAGTAGCGACGACCAGACTCCGTCAGGATTACGCCACGTGGTAGGCGTATAAACAACGAAATTTCGAGCCTGCCCTCTAACGATGGCTGACGGCTGCTGGAGTCAGACTTAGTTCCTGAGCAGCTGAAGCGAAGCTCCCTAATCGTGCCGCTGCTTCAAAGGCGCGAAGGGTGTTTAAGGGTGGAAAAGTGATTCTGCTCATGGCTAAAACCTAGTAACCCTATGGGTGATGATAAAGCAGTTTCCATTATTATTTTTAAGGCCACAATGATGCTTTCTTTTAAATGATCCTTTTAGGAGCAGAACATCATGAGTGAGCATTTATATCGCCTAGCGGCGTTTTCAACAGACCCATCTAAAGGCAACCCTGCTGGCGTCTGGATTGGCGATGAACTGCCAGATACTAAGACGATGCAGAGTATCGCCGCAGAAGTGGGTTACTCAGAAACTGCTTTTATCGCCCCAGCTAGCGGAGAAATTAGAACCATTCGTTACTATAGCCCGTTAGCAGAGGTCAGCTTTTGTGGTCATGCCACAGTTGCAAGTGCCGTCATGCTGGGGCGCTTAAGTGGTATTGGCACTTATCAGTTGGATACATTAGTAGGCCGCGTACCTGTGAATGTTCAAGCGGTTGATGGTCAGATTCAGGCAGCACTCACCTCGGTTGAACCTTCTCACAAACCTGTCGCTGACCAACTTGTCGATGAAGTACTCGCTCTACTCCAGTGGCCATCTGATGCGCTGGATCTCACCATTCCTCCAGTCCTAGCTTATGGCGGAGTCTGGCACCTCATTCTAGCGGTCAACTCCCTGTTTCGATTGAGTCAACTTGATTACGATTTTGAAAAACTGAAATCATTAATGCTTCGAGAGAAGCTGACGACGCTGCAGCTTGTATTTCGAGAACACAACGGCCTGTTCCATTCACGCAACCCTTTCCCAGTGGGCGGCGTCGTAGAGGATCCTGCCACTGGAGCTGCGGCGGCAGCGCTAGGTGGATATTTGCGAGATGCTAAGTTGATCGATGTGCCTGGGAAATTTCTGATAAGACAGGGTGAAGCAATGGGGCGATTAAGCTTGCTGCAGATTGAAGTACCCAAGCAAGGAGGAATCGTGGTGGCTGGCACAGCCGTAGAAATTATTTAATTGCCTACCATGTTGCTCAGAGGTAGTAATTTGAACTCTGTATTGAAGGGTCAAACAATCTTCTGAGCAACAATAGAGTAAACATGCCAATGCTTGGACTTTCCGAGCAGTGTTTTGCCTTCTTTATTATGCTCAGCAATATCTATTACCTTAAACCGATCATTAAAAAGCGCCTGGATATCAGCATAGGAGTGTATCGATAAATCCCCTCGCCCCATTTTGGCCCAGGTGTCATTAGGGCCCATAAAATGGCCACAAAATACACCACCCTTTAGCAGTGAATTGGTAAGACTTTGCCAAGCGCAAGCAAATAGCGCTGGGTCACAAAAAAACAGGCTTGAGCAGGCATTGACGAGCGCCGTTTTAGGGTACACAAACTGATCAAAGCTGGACACTTTTGGAAATAGTGTTTTATCAAGGTACTGACCACCAACCTCACGTACGCGAGATATCGCCGTATCGCTTTGATCATAGGCATGCACCGTATAGCCGTGCTCCAACAAGAACAGGGCGTCGCGCCCAGCCCCGCAGCCTGCATCAACAGCCACCTTCTTAAGCAAAGAGTTTCCCACCAGCTCAAGCGCTCGTTTTAGTGGCGGGTACACATCCGCGTTGAGTGATTTCTCGAGATACATTTGCTCACTCATTCTAACCTCTCAAATCCCGCCAAGAACTGCTTAAGCAGCTCATCGAGTTGCGCTCGTTGCTCTTCAGTTAGGCCGCTCACCAGCTGCGCCTGGGTTTCCACATGAGCAGCAACGGCTTCATCGATTAACTCGAATCCACGCTGGGAAAGAGAGATGAGAAAACCACGACCATCGTCGGGGTTTTTGACCCGCTTGATCAAACCCGCCTTTTCCAGTTGATTGATGCGGTGAGTCATGGTGCCTGAAGTCACCATGGTGGATGCCATCAAATCCCCCGGCGATAGCGCGTAGGGCGCTCCCTCACGGCGAAGAGTTGCCAGAACGTCAAAGCTCGCGTCAGTCAGACCGTATTTCGCCCAGGTCTTCTCCATTACGCGTATTAAAGCGTGGTTAAGCCGTTTGACCCGCCCGATGGTAGCCATCGGCGCTACATCGAGGTCAGGCCGCTCCTGCCGCCACTGTTTGAGAATGTTGTCTACATGATCCATGAGCGTATTTTGCGCTTAATTATCTTGACGTCAAGATTAATCACACATATCTTGATATCAAGACACTTCGAAACGGTACCAATGAGAACTACGCGAATGACATCATTAAGCACTACCCGCACACACTCACGCAAAAGAGCTTGGCTTGCCCCACTGGTGTATCTGTTATCCGGCGGCGCCTTGCTGGGTCTATCGACTAATTTGGCAAAACTTGCCGGTGACATTCAGCTACCGGCGCTCGCTTTTCTGTTTTGGTCAATTTCAGGAGCGGCGCTTATTCTATTGGTTCTCGCGGCCTTCCGCGGCAATCTGCCGCCGGTTAACGTTCGCACCGTTGAGTATTACGCTATTTCAGGTCTGCTGGGCGTAGCGGGTGCCAACCTGCTTTTTTTCTCAGCTATCCCCCATGTGGGTGCGGGGTTCGTGGCATTAATCATCACTCTGCCACCGCTACTCACCTACATCGGCGCATTAGCGTTAAAAATGGAGCGGTTTCAGGTGTTGCGTGCGGCGGGGGTTATATCAGCCCTCGCGGGGGCCGTCACCCTGGCCTTCCATAAGCTTTCGGCGCCGGATGCCAATTACCTCTGGATTCTCCTCGCTTTAATTGGTCCCGTTCTGCTGGCTATCGGCAACATCTACCGAACCTTACGCTGGCCAGAAGGCGTATCCAGCGATGCGTTGGCGCCGGGGATGCTTATCGCAGCGGCCATCATTCTCCTCAGCGTGGGGTTTCTGCCTGGCTTCTCACTGAACGTTCCGACAGAACGTCCCCTGCCGTTCTTGCTGATGGCACTCCAGGCGATGGTCTTCGCAGGCCAGTTCTTACTGCTCTTCCTGCTACAGAAAAGCGGCGGCCCGGTGTTTCTGAGCCTATTGGGTTCCGTCGGCGCCGTGGTGGGCGTTCCGGTCGCCATATTGCTACAAGGAGAAACCGCTCCCGAAGGCTTACTGCTTGGCACCCTATTAATTGGAGCCGGAATTACCCTGCTCAACATTGGCAAAGCCAAACAACTTAACTAATGAACCCAAGAGAGATATATCATGAAAATTGCAATATTTGGTGCCGCTGGCGACGTTGGCAAACGCATTATGAATGAAGCATTAGCACGTGGTCATAACGTAACCGGCGTGGTGAGAACAGAGAGTCAGCTTAACAAACTGCCCGCTGAAGCCAGCCGCTGTGTCGCGGATATAGCGGACTCACACCAGCTAGCTCATGTTATTCAAGGACAAGACGTGCTGATCAGCGCCGTTCGCCCACCCGATGGAAAAGAAGCGACGCTGGTGGCGCTAACCCGTTCTCTAATGGCGAGTGCCCTTCCGGGTCAGCGAGTGCTCTTGGTAGGCGGAGCCGCACGATTGCTAATCCCCGGGCGCGCCGGTGATACGGTCTTAACAGCCCCCGATTTCCTTCCTGCCTCTGCGCTAGAAATTGCCAAGGCATGCCAAGCTCAGTATGAACTCTGCTTGGGTGAAACCAGCACAGCGTGGACTTACTTCTCCCCTGCCGCCATGCTCATGCCTGGAGAGCGTACGGGACGATATCGTCTTGGCACCGATACCCTCGTCGTGGACAATAACGGAGAATCTCGCATTTCAATGGAGGATTTCGCGGTAGCGATGCTTGATGAAGCAGAGACGCCCCAGCATATTCAGAAAGCCTTTACGGTAGGTTATTAATACAAAAATCGGCAAACTACCCCGTCATCCAACCTAAAAAAGTAAAGCGAGCGTCGGTAGGTTCCAGCAGCAGCACCGGCGCAATCTCTTGTAGTACTTAACAGTAAAGCCCCATTAATTTAACGGGTTAGAGTATGCTCCGCTCCATATAGTGAGTCCCACCCTCTGTTTTACGCACGCGAAACCCCATACGCTCGTATAGCGCTATTGCTGGGTTGATACAAAACACACGCAGCCGAAGTAAGCGGATGCCCGACTGTTGGGCGATTTCCTTCGTGTGGCGGATTGCCGCTGTACCTAAGCCTTGGCGCTGCCACTTCTGATCAATTTGTAGCTCTCGAATATAGTAAGCGGCTTCATCGTGATTTATGCATAACAACCCTACTGGGCTAGCGTTAATAACTAATTCGTAACTGTCTAACTCATCCCATTGTTTATCAAACAGGGCTGTATTCCAGCGCATATCCAACTGTTCGTAGTAAGCAGACATATTTTGGCGAATTAATTTTTCCGCGAACGCCTTGTCGTTAGTAGACCGAATAATAGGCGTCATATCTCGATATCCTAATGCTGCTTTCACGAACTTGTAGCAAGAAGTGCAGTGTTAGCTTGGGCTATTTCATACTGACTAAACACGTGCACACCATGTTCCCGAAGCAGTGCGGCTGTTACTCCCATACCCGGTACTTTTTTACCAGAGAAACTGCCGTCATAAATAGCGGTGCTTCCGCATGAAGGACTGAACTCAGCAAGCACTGCGATATCGATAGCGAATTTACGGCACAGGTTCAAAGCGATAGAGGCACCTGCTAAAAATTCATTGGTCACCTTGCCTCCATCGTTTTCGATAACATCGACCTCACCGTTTAAAACACCCTTACCACTGCCTTGGAAAATCTCCGCGGGCGGCCTGGGAATACTCATCCCCGCCTCAACTTCGGGGCAAACAGAAACGATTCGGCCTTCAGAACGCCACTGCTCAACGATCTGATCATCCACGGAAAGGGCGCCACCATCATAGCGAACCTGTTTACCCAAGAGACAGGCGCTCATTAATACTTTTCTCAAATCACCAATCTCCAATCTCCAATACGGTGATGAACTCAAGAGTGACGTTTTAACTGAATCGACCCAACTAGGAAAGCTCTTCTTGTCAGCCATTTAACTTTAGCTGCTTTCGGAAATACACTCGATTAAACCCCGCTTCATGCCGACACTCGCCCCTGACGTATCCTAGTTTGGGGTACATGGCGAGATTTTCTATCATGGCTTCATTCGTATAAAGTTCCACGGCTTCGTATCCCTTTTCCTCGGCTGAACATTCCACGTGATCGATCAATCGCTTCCCAATGCCGAGGCCACCATACTCGGGTAGTATGGCAACGTTTTCGAGGTGAAAATGATCGCCTTCGGGGTAGAACACAACATAGCCCACAAAATGTGAATCAAGGATAGCAACATCTATGTAGCCGTAGCCGACTAGGCTTGCGTAGTCTGCATGCATGGGCGCAGGTTCACGACCAATGCGACTGATGTACTTTGAATAGGCCAAACGAGCGCAGGACTGAATGTCTGTCAAATCGGTTACGAGTGCAGTGCGGATGTCGATTAAGGGCATATCGGCATAATCTCGATGGTATTGTGATTGTCGAACATCCAAGAGATCGCAGCGGTAGCGTTTAATGCTTTGGACTTATCGCGTTTGCCGCCAATGACGCACCATTGCAATGCCTTCTTCATTCACTAAAAGTCAACATATATTGTTGCATTGCTCTCTTCTGGGCGCATAAAACAAAGCAAGCTGGCGGTTAGAACGAGTTCACACCGGGAAGATAAAGAGCGTCTATTATCAAACGAATCTGGTAATGTGGCTTCGTCAAATCAGGGCTACTACCGCTACCGTTTCGCCTCTTTAGCCAACCGGCTGTAGAGCGTGGATCGGGCAATGCCGAGTTGCTTTGCCGCTTGGGTCAAGTTACCTCCTTGGCGCGCTATTGTTTCTTTGATGAGAAGCTCTTCCGTTGTCCTGAGATCAGAAGTCGACGTATATTCTAGCCTATTCGTCGCTGAAGGGGCCTCTTGGTTCATACGAACCTCCTCGGGTAAGTCGTGCCATTCAATGCATTTCCCCGAAGCCATTAGCATCGACATTTCCAGAACATTGCGCAGCTCGCGCACGTTTCCGGGCCAATGGTAATGACTCAAGCAGTCCTGGGCCTCGCTCGACAGTGAAACGGGGGGTGTTCCCCGTTTCACTGTCGAGCGTTCTGCACAGCTGCTCGGCGATCAACAGCACGTCGTCTCCCCGCTCGCGCAGAGGCGGAACCCTCAAGCGCAGCGTAGCAATGCGATAAAACAGATCCTGACGAAAGGTGCCCTTTTCCACTTCATTGGCCAGGTTGCGGTTGGTCATCGATACCAGACCGATGGCTACCCGCTTTTCCTGATGGCTGCCGATACGGTAGACGATACCGTCGTCCAGTACCCGTAACAGATACGGCTGCATACCGGGCGGCAATTCGCCGATTTCGTCAAGGCATAGAGTGCCACAATCTGCCACCTCGATCTTGCCGGCAGACGAGCGATCCGCACCGGTAAAAGCCCCCTTTTCATAACCGAACAGCTCACTGGCCATCAATTCACGGGACATCGCGCCACAGTTAATCGGGACGAACGAACCCGAGCGTGGCAATTCGTTGTGGATAGCACGCGCGAACAGCTCCTTGCCTACCCGCGTCTCGCCCTCGATCAGGATGGGGGGCACCACTCTGCGCCATCTTTCGTGCGGTCACACAAGTTTCCAGCATGATGTGACTTTCGCCGATGATATCTTCGAAACCGATGCTCCGTTGCGGCTGGATCAACCTCTTGGCAGGCGCCGCTGGAGAGGCATTGGGCAGAATGAGAATTAGCCGATCAGCTTCTGCTCCATCACTGGCTCACAGCGCACGCCGGGAATCACTTTTTCGATGAATTCAGTGAAACTCACTGAGGTCATCCTGATGCCGTCTTGGCCGAGATCCAACCTACCATTCTGACTGTCCAGCAAGCGGGGGCATCGATGACGAAGACCCCTTAGCGCTCGGTCAGTCGCGTACAGCACTTTCCCGCTGCGTGAAAGCGCGATTGTCGTATCGTTCAATCCCGTGAATCGCCTAGCCAGGAAGTAAAAACGTAAAAGATAATAATAGTTAAAGCTACGAAAAACTTACCAGCTCGTCTTCAGAACATACCAAAGCTCAAAATCTGCATTACCAGTTACAGCAGCAAGCACGGCTCGACCAATTAAATTTTTCGCCATTTATTAGCTGCATCTGCATGCACTTTTGCGTGATTGATCTAAATCAATTCAAGCCATTGTAATGGGACTACACTGAATATAGTTGATTGCTCCTTAACCATAGGTCGGAGACAACGCATGTCAGATGAAAAGCTCACTCCATCAAAGCCTGAAGAGGATCTAGCGACACGGTTCCCTACAGCCTACTCAATTCTCTTCCTGCTAATTATTCTTGTAGCGGCGCTGACCTGGATCATTCCTGCCGGGCAATACGAACGTACGATGAACGAAGAGGTCGGACGCGAAATTGCAGTACCTGGCACCTATGTAACGGTTGATTCAAACCCTCAAGGTTTTGTGGACATCATGCTGGCCCCCACGGCGGGTTTCTATGATCCCGACAGCTATGCCGCCAATGCCATCGACGTTGCCTTATTTGTGCTGTTTTTGGGTGGCTTCTTAGGCGTTATCAATGCTACCGGCGCAATCGACACGGGGATACGTAACGTGATGCATCGGCTGGAAGGCCGAGAGATCTGGATGATCCCCATCCTGATGACGCTGTTTGCCCTTGGAGGCACCACCTACGGCATGGCAGAAGAGACTCTGGCCTTCTATGCCATTCTAATCCCCATCATCATCGCTGCTGGCTATGATGCGATCACAGGAGTCGCCGTGATTCTGATCGGCGCTGGTATTGGTGTGCTGGGCTCCACCATCAACCCCTTCGCTACTGTCATTGCCTCTAACGCAGCGGATATTCCTTTTACAGATGGAATTGTACTTCGGCTGGTGCTGCTGATTGGCGGGCTGGTGATTTGTTCAGTCTACGTGATGCGCTACGCCAAACGCATTAAGTTGGATCCTGCTCGCTCCGTTGTGGCCAGACAACAGAATGCACACCGCAAACTCTTTCTACAGGGACACGACGAGCTGGAAAATTTTGATCTTTCAGGCACTCAGAAAATTACCCTTGTTATTTTTGCTCTGACCTTCATTGCGATGATTTGGGGCGTCTCGTCCCAAGGCTGGTGGATGGCTAGGATGGGCGCACTTTTCTTTGGTTCCGCCATTGTGATCGGCATCATCGCTCGGCTGGGCGAGAAAAAGCTGACCAGTAGTTTTGTCGACGGCGCCCGCGATCTGCTCGGCGTAGCCCTGGTCGTTGGTCTGGCACGCGGCATCGTGGTGATCATGGAACAAGGCATGATTGCCGATACCATCTTGCATAGCGCCGAAAGTACATTAGGTGGATTGCCTGAACTAACCTTTATCAATTTGATGTTCTGGATCGAGGTAGGAATGAGTTTCTTCGTACCCTCCTCATCCGGACTTGCCGTACTATCCATGCCTATTTTAGCGCCCTTGGGCGACTTTGCTGACGTGGGACGTGACTTGGTGGTAACTGCTTACCAATCAGCCAACGGCCTGGTTAATCTGATAAACCCGACCTTTGCCGTAGTGGTCGGTGGCCTAGCGATAGGCCGTATCTCTTATGACCGTTGGCTAGTATTTATCTGGCCTCTCCTTCTTATTTTGACTGTTTTTATCAGTGCAGTTATTAGCATTGGTGCATTTCTATAACCAGGGCAAAGGAGTATGCGACATGTCAGAACACACTTTGGGCGTTCACTCGGAAACTGGGACTTTACGGCAAGTTATCGTCTGCCGCCCTGGGCTAGCCCATAGAAGACTGACTCCCTCCAACTGCGATGCGTTATTGTTCGACGATGTCTTCTGGGTCAAGCAGGCACAGAAAGACCATGACGTATTCGCCGAGGTAATGCGTGAACGGGGTGTGGAGGTTCTGGACGTTAACGACCTGCTGGCGACAACGCTTGATATTCCCGAAGCACGTACCTGGGTTCTAGACCACCGTATTACCTGGAATCATATCGGGGTAGGCATGGTATCCGACCTTCGCGCATGGATGAACGAACTGCCGGGTAATACGCTGGCGAAATTTCTCATTGGTGGTTTGGAAGTAGGAGACCTGCCTTTCGACCCTTCAGGGCTGTTCGGTAACCATCTGGGGCCTCACGGCTTTGTGCTGCCGCCACTGCCCAACTTACTGTTCACCCGGGATAACAGCGCCTGGATTTATGACGGTGTCACCCTGAACCCTATGTACTGGGCTGCGCGCAAACCAGAGACGCTGCTAATGAGCGCGATCTACCGTTTCCATCCGAAGTTTGCCGGCAAGGTGAACGTGCATTGGGGCGACCCGCTTGAAGATCATGCGCTGGCGACCCTGGAAGGAGGGGACATCATGCCGGTGGGTAATGGTGTCGTGCTGGTGGGGATGGGGGAACGATCCTCCCCGCAAGCCATTGGCCAGCTGGCCAAGACGCTTTTTGCTAACGGCACTGCAGAACGGATAATTGCCTGCCAGATTCCCAAGACCCGTTCTGCCATGCACCTGGATACCGTGTTTACCTTCTGTGGCGGCAATGTAGTGACCACTTTCAAGGAAGTCGCAGATGAAATGGTTTGCTACGACCTGCGTCCGGGGGAAGGCAGCAAGCACCTGTCGTTCTTCCAGGACAGCCGCCCGCTGTTTGATGTTGTTGCCGATGTACTTGGTTACCCGTCCCTGGAAGTGGTCGCCACGGGTGGCGATACCCCTGCCGAACGGGAGCGAGAACAATGGAACGATGGCAATAACGTGCTAGCACTGAGTCCGGGGGTCGTCATCGGTTATGACCGCAACGACGATACCAATGCTGCGCTGGAGGCAGCCGGCATAGAGGTACTGGCCATACCCGGAGCGGAGTTGGGCCGGGGCCGGGGCGGCGGGCGTTGCATGAGCTGCCCGACAATACGAGATACAGTCTGACAAGGAAGGAGCAGAACCATGGCTTTCAATCTCAAGAACCGGCACTTCCTGACCCTGAGGGACTTTACGCCCCGAGAGATCAGTTTTTTGCTCAAGCTTTCCACCGACCTGAAAACAGCCAAGTACGCTGGCACCGAAGTACCGCAGTTGCAGGGCAAGGACATAGCGCTAATCTTTGAAAAGAACTCCACCCGAACCCGGGTAGGCTTTGAGGTTGCAGCGTTTGATCAGTGCGCCCGAGTAACCTATCTGGGCCCGACGGGCACCCATATCGGCCACAAGGAATCCGTCAAGGATACCGCCCGTGTGCTCGGCCGCGTTTACGATGCCATCGAATACCGGGGGTTCGGCCAGACGGTGGTTGAGGAGCTGGCACAATATGCCGGCGTGCCGGTTTACAATGGGCTGACCAATGAATTCCACCCTACACAGATCCTCGCAGACTTCCTGACCATGCAGGAAAATGTGGAAAAGCCGCTGCGGGATGTTGCCTTTGTATTTATCGGGGACGCTGCGAATAACATGGGCGACAGCCTGCTGATCGGCGGCGCCATGATGGGAATGGATGTGCGCTTGTGTGCGCCCAAGGCCTGTTGGCCCAGCGAGGCTATTCAGAATGAAGCACAGACCATTGCCAGTGAGACCGGCGCACGAATCATGATCACGGAAGACATCGATGCTGCGGTGGCAGGCGTGGATTTTGTCTACACCGATGTGTGGGTGTCCATGGGTGAGCCGAAGGAAAAGTGGGCAGAGCGAATCAAACTGTTGCAGCCCTACCAGGTCAATGCTGCCCTGATGGAGAAAACCGGCAACCCCCGCGTAAGGTTCATGCATTGTCTGCCGGCCTTCCATAACACCGAGACCACCATAGGCAAGGAAATACAGGCCGAGTTCGGCATCGATGCCATGGAAGTCACCGACGATGTCTTTGAAAGTCCCGCCTCTATCGTATTTGATCAGGCGGAGAACCGAATGCACACCATTAAGGCGGTGCTCGTCGCCACTCTTGGAAACTGATTCGAGGAGCATGACATGCTTGTAGTAGCAGCTCTGGGAGGCAATGCCCTGTTGCGGCGAGGGGAGCCCCTGACCGCCGAGGCCCAGCGCGCCAACGTGAAAATTGCCGCCGAATCATTGGCCGAAATCATCCGCGCCGGCCACCAGCTGGTAGTCACTCACGGCAATGGCCCCCAGGTAGGCTTACTGGCGCTTCAGGGCGCTGCCTATAAGCCGGACGAAGCTTATCCGCTGGATGTACTGGGCGCTGAAACAGAAGGTATGATCGGCTACATCATCGAGCAGGAACTGGAAAACGCCCTGGACCATAACAGACCTGTGGCCACCCTACTTACCCAGGTTCTGGTCGACAAGAATGACCCCGCCTTCAGCAATCCCACCAAGTTTGTCGGGCCAGTTTACGAAAGGGAAGAAGCCGAGACCAAAGCCGAAGCCGCCGGTTGGCACATCGCTCAGGATGGTGACAAGTGGCGGCGGGTAGTGCCTTCGCCCAAGCCCTTGGAGATACCCGACATGAGGGTGCTCCAGCTGCTGCTGGAACAGGGCGTTGTGGTGATCTGCGCCGGAGGCGGTGGCATCCCCATTCTTCGCCGAGAGAACGGCAGCATGATCGGCATCGAAGCCGTGATCGATAAAGACGCCGCCAGCGCACTTCTGGCCAGCCAGCTGGGCGCAGATGCCTTGCTCCTTCTCACTGACGTGGACGCCATCTACCGTGACTTCGGTAAGGACACCGCTGCACCTATCCATAAATTAACGCTGGATGAAGCTCGCAAGCTGGACCTGCCGGCTGGTTCTATGGGGCCAAAAATGGACGCCGCGTGCAATTTCGCTGAAAGCGGAGGCATCAGTGGTATCGGCCGTCTAGAGGATGCACTAGATATTCTTAAACTACGGGCGGGCACTTGTGTTGCTAGCTAACGCTTTTTACTGCTTATTGCAGACTTAATGAGGACGTGTACCTACCGAAGGACGCCTTCATCAGTTGTCACAGCCTCCGCCTTATAAAACCAATAGAGGTAAGCCACCAAGTCTGATGGCTCTTTTGATTCTCTCTTTACTCTGTTTAATCAATCCCCTACCCCAACTGAAACGGGTAGACCGAACCAATCTGCAGTAACTGCGTCAGTTCATCCAGTGCAACAAGCGACTCTTCCGCCAGCTGTGGATCGGCCAAATCGTCCGGGGCGAGGCGAACGCGATAGTGGCGCTCCACCCACGCGGTCAGGTCAGTGTACAGTGCATTGGTGAGCAGCACGCGGCCAGAGAGCGCTGCACGTTCGGCCTCCGTTAGCACCACGCGCAGGCGCAGGCAAGCGGGGCCACCACCGTTGCGCATGCTTTGTTTGACGTCTTTAACGACCACTTCACTGATCGGATTATTGCCCGCCAGCAGATAATCCTGAATGGTGCGCCATACCGCCTCGCGCTCCTGGCATTCGCCGGGCACTACCAGCGTCATGGTGCCATCCGGGTTGGAGAGCAGCTGCGAATTAAATAGATACGAGGCTACCGCATCCTCCATGCTTACCGCTTCCAAGGGCACGCGCACGGGAATCAGCGGGCTGGCCATTTTGGTGCGCAGCTCATCGAGCGTGCCTTCTTCATCCAGAAAGGCCATTTCGTGGTAGAGCAGCACGGGGCCATTGCCCACTGCAATGACGTCGTTGTGGAATACGCCCGCGTCGATGGCGTCCGGGTGTTGCTGGGCAAACACCGTTTGTGCGTCCGTTAGCCCGTGTTGGCGCGCCACCGCTTGGCTGGCCTCCAAGGTCTGTCGGGCAGGGTAACGCTTGGGTTCGCGCTCGCCGCTACGCACGTCACCAAACGCCTGGCGGCCATATACAAACAGATGAACGCCGGGTTCGCCGTACTCACCACACAAACGGGTGTGATTGGCTGCACCTTCATCCGAAAAGGCTGGCGTAGCGGGCAGCACCGGGTGGTGGCAGAAGTGCTGTTCGTCGCGGAAGATCGCTTGCAGCACACGTCCCGTGGTTTGCGGCTCCAGGTAGCGGTGAAAGCTGGACTGTAGGTTCGCTGGTGTGAAGTGTACCCGACTATCGGGTGCATCAATGCTGGGAGTAATAGTGCCCGCGTTAGCCGTCCACATACTGGACGCCGAGCACACCGCCCGAAGCAGTTGCGGCGCTTCTTTAGAAGCACGAGCCAGCACCTCACCATTACTACCGCTAAAACCTAAATCGCGCAGTGCGCCAATATCGGGGCGCTGTTGGGGTGGCAGAACGCCCTGGGCATAGCCCGCGTCCATCAGCGACTTCATCTTAAGCAGCCCCTGCAGCGCGCCCTCCTTGGGATTGGAGACTAAGCCGCCGTGACTCATGGACGCGACATTGCCCACGGCCAACCCAGAGTAGTTATGGGTTGGGCCGACTAGGCCGTCAAAATTGACTTCCCTAACGCTGCTGAGATCGGCGGCACTCACAGGCTCACTCCCGGCGGCAGGGTCTCGGGCATCTCCAGGCTGTCAGCTTCCATGGAGGCGACTGGGTAGGCGCAGTAATCCGCCGCGTAAAACGCGCTGGGACGGTGGTTGCCGCTGTCACCCACACCACCAAAAGGTGCATCGCCGGATGCACCGGTGGTTTGGCGGTTCCAGTTGACGATTCCAGCACGAATACGCAGCAGGAAGTCATCCCAATCGGCTCGATCGCCGCCAATTAAACCGGCGGAGAGCCCGTAGCGGGTGTTATTGGCAAGCTGTAGCGCTTCATCCCAATCGCGATAGCGGTGGATTTTCAGCAGCGGGCCGAAGTGCTCCTCGTCCGGCACGTCAAGACCGGTCACATCAATTAGCGCGGGACTTAACAGGCTGGTGCTCTCTTTCTGGCGCTTCATACGATTGATCACCGTACCGCCCATGGCCTCCAGCTCCTCTTGGGCCTTGAGCAGGCCGTCCGCCGCCGCTACGCTGACCAAACCGCCATAGAACGGCGCAGGATTTTCTTCGAACTGGCCCGCCACGTGTAACTTGGCGATCGCCTCAGAAAGCGCATCGATCAATCGATCACCGACAGCACCCTCCGGCACCATCAAACGCCGCGCGCAGGTGCAGCGCTGGCCGCCGGAGAGGTACGCCGACTGCAGAATGGTCAATACCGCGGCACGCTCGTCGTCGACATCCTTCACTACCAGGGGGTTATTGCCGCCTAGTTCCAGCGCCAGAATTTTATCCAGTTGTCCGGCAAACTGCTGGTGCAGCATACCGCCCACTTTGGCGCTACCGGTAAACAGCAGGCCATCAATATCCGGGTTACCTGCCAGTGCCTGGCCTACCGGCACACCGCCCTGCACCAGGTTAATGACGCCTGCCGGAAGCCCGGCCTCTAGCCAGCACTGCAGGGTCAAATCCGCGGTAAGCGGGGTTTGGTCGCTGGGCTTGAAGACCACACAGTTACCCGCCAATAGCGCAGGCACCATATGGCCGTTGGGCAGGTGGCCAGGGAAGTTGTAAGGGCCAAACACCGCCATCACACCATGAGGACGATGGCGCAGCACCGCATTTGCACTGCCCACCACTTTTGCCCGCTCCCCGGTGCGCTCGTTATACGCCTTAACCGACAGCGCCACCTTACCCACCATGGCACCCGCTTCGGTACGCGCCTCCCAGATCGGCTTACCGGTCTCTGAAGCAATCGCCACGGCCAGGTCTTCACCACGTGTTTTTAGCACCTCGGCAAATCGCTCGACAAGCGCCTGGCGCTCGGCAAAAGGTGTGCGCGCCCAGCCGGGGAAGGCACCGCGGGCGGCCTCTACAGCGGCTGCGACCTGCTTAGTACTGGCCGTCGCTGCTTGCCATAACGGCTGTCCGGAAACGGGATCGTGCTTGCTCAACGGCTCGGCGTCGCCTGCGACCCAGGCGCCATTGATCAGTTGCTGCTGTTGGGCGTGCATAAAACTCTCCTGTAAACGTCGCCTAGGTCTCGAGTAGCCGTAGGGTATCGCCGGTGGCAACGCCTAAGCGCTTCGCTTCTTGTTCGCTAAGCACGATGGTGTTGTCATCAGCAGGCGCGCGGCCTACCCAACTGGCGGTAAAGTGCAGCATCTGGGTGGTGGCGGCCAGCCAGCGGCTGACACTCTCTTCGCTGGCAGCGGCAGAAACTTCCACTTGGCAGAGCCGTGAGTTGCGAATGGCACGCACGTCATCAATGTACGCCTCCACCGTCGGGCCACCGTCAAAAATATCGATATAGCCTTCCCAGCGCAGCCCCTCTTTCTTAAGCATCTCCAGCGCCGGGCGGGTGTGGCGATGCACCTGACCAATACAAGCCCGCGCCTCTTCGGCCATAAAGGTGGTGTAAATGGGGAACTTGGGCATCAGCTCGCCAATAAAGCTCTTCTGCCCCAGGCCGGTTAAGCGGTCAGCTTCGCTGAAATCCATGGGAAAGAAGTGCTTGCCCAGGCTCTCCCAAAAGGGGCTGGTATTGTGCTCATCAAACACCCCACGCATCTCCGCCAGCACTTTATCGGGAAAGCGATCACGAAACTGGGCAATAAACAGCCAGCGCGCTTTGGAGAGCAGCGCGCCATTGCGCAAATGTTTGTTGGCTTCGCCGCGATACTCAGGACGCAGAAACAGCGAGCATACTTCGGCATCGCCGGTGTGGTCGGAGCTTAAAAACAGCGTGTCGATAGTGCGGTGAAGATCCAGCTGAATGGATGAGTGCGCAAGGGTTCCCAGCCGATAGTTATAGAACGGCACCTCGCGCCCCACCTGCCCCTCAATGGCGCAGCAGCCCGCCAACTCGCCGCTTACTTCATCCTCTAGCACAAAGAAATAAAGCCGATCATCCACCGGAGTGCGCTCTTCAAAGGCACTGGCAGCCGCTTCAATCTTACCGGCTAGAAACTCGCGATTATCCGGCAGCGAGGTAAAGCCAACGCCCGCCTGCTGCGCAAGCGCCTGAAGCCCATCCAGATCATCACGGGCAATGGGTCGAATGCGCATTACATTTCTCCTTCATCAAGCGCGTCTACCACGGTGGGTAGCGTCAGCGGCGCAGCAAGCACCGCTCGCCCTTCCGTGACACCCAGCCGCTCAGCATGCTCCGCTGAGAGCATCAACTGGCCCGTGGGTGACAGCGCGTAGCGGGCGACGATGCAGCGAAACTCGCCCAGCTTTTGATTGGCAACCAGCGCGGGTTCAGCATCCGGCAAAGCGTGTTCAGGGCGAATGCGCACCGGGTGCCAGGCAGCACTGCGGAAGGTTTCCAACCGCTCGCGCTCGGCTTTGACAATCGGCCCGGCGTCGAAAATATCCACATGGCGCGAACGCGCGAAGCCCTCCGCCAGCATCTCCTCCAACGCCTCTTCGTGAGCAGGGTGCTCACGACCTATCGCCGCCCGCGCCTGGGGCGTTAGCAGCGGCAAATAGAGCGGGAACTGGGGCATTACTTCGGCGATAAAACTTTTCGAGCGCACCCCGGCAATGTGGTTAATATCCTGGAAACTGCGGGCGAAAAAGTGCCGCCCCACGCTTTCCCAGAACGGCGATTCACTGCGCGTATCCAGGTAGCCGGGGAACGCCACCGCCAGAATACGCGAAAAGCGCTCTGGGTATTGGGCGATAAACATCAACCGCGCCCGGCGTAGCAGGCTCTCCGCGCTGGTGCCTTTATAACGCGGGTTAAGCGAAAAGGCGCACAGCAGGGTAGCGTCAGAAACTTCATGGGAGAGCGCTAGCGTCTGCACTTCACGACGTACGTTCAACTGCTGGGAGGCGTGAATCAGCGTTTCCTGGCGGTAGGTGTAGTAGGCCTCATTGGCACCCGCCTGGGCACGAATGGTGGCGGTACCGAGCACTTCCTCACGTGTGTCATCGGCGAGAACAAACGTATAGTGCTCGTTTTCTGGAAACTCGACGTCACCATTAAAGGCGTCTTGAGAGCGCGCAATGCGCTCCTGAAGCCGCTCACGGTTAGCAGGCAAGTTAGTAAGCTTAGGTACTGCATGCTCGGCTAATTGCTCAAGCGCCGTGAGATCAGACGCTTTAACGGGTCGAACTACCAGCATCCTCGATGCCTCCCCTTCAGTTAACACGATTGACGCAGCTTGTTGTTCACTCATGCTGCCGCAACTAATCGCTCAATCGCGCGCTCTAAGCGGGCCATGCCCTCGGCGATATCCGCTTCAGGAATGACCAGAGAAGGCGCCATACGCAGTACGTTCGGCCCGGCGACCAGCGCCATCAAGCCCTCTTCAATCGCCAGCGGCAGTATGTCTTTGGCACGCCCTTCATAGGCATCCGACATCTGGGCACCTATTAATAAGCCCATACCGCGAATCTCTTTAAACACGCCATGCTTGCGGTTGATGGTTTCTAAATGCTCGCGGAACAGATCGTGGCGATGCTTAACGCCTTCGAGCACCTCTGGTGTATCGATAAGCTCCACCGCCGCCAAGGCAACGGCAGATGCCAGCGCATTGCCGCCGTAAGTAGAACCGTGGGTGCCAACAACCAGCGATTTAGCCACCGAGTCGATAGCCAGCATGGCGCCAATGGGGAAACCGCCGCCCAAGGATTTGGCACTGGTAAGAATATCCGGCGTAATGCCGTAGTTCTTATAAGCGTAGAGTTCTCCGCTACGACCAACGCCGGTTTGCACTTCGTCAAAAATCAGTAGCGCATTGTGCTCGTCGCACAGATCCCGCAGCCCTTGGAGGAATTCTTGCGTGCCGGGCACGATACCGCCCTCGCCCTGCATGGGCTCAACCATAATTGCGCAGGTGTCGTCGCCAACCAGCTTGCGAACACTATCCAGGTCATTGTAATTAGCGTGCAGAATTCCGCCCGGTACCGGCCCAAAGCCCTGGGAGTATTTGGGCTGGCCACCCACGCTGACGGTAAAGAAGGTGCGACCATGAAAAGATTGGTAAAACGAGATGATTTTATCTTTCTGCTCACCGTGATTATCCACCGCCCAGCGGCGTGCCAGCTTAAGCGCAGCTTCGTTGGCTTCACCGCCGGAGGAGCATAAGAACACCTTATCGGCGAAGGTGCGCTCGACCAGCGTCTTGGCCAAGTTCAGCGCTGGCTCGTTGGTATATACGTTGGAAAGGTGCCACAGCTTCTCGCCCTGCTCTTTGAGCGCATTGACCAGCACTGGATGGCAATGACCAAGGGAGTTAACCGCGATGCCCCCGGCAAAGTCGATATATTCACGGCCCTGTTGATCCCACAAGCGGCTACCTTCACCACGCACGGGAATGACCTGCTGTGGTGAGTAGTTGGGCGTCATGTAGTGGTCGTAATCTTGACGGCTTGGGGTATGGCTCATGGGTCGCTAGCTCCAGTGGAGGAAAGTAGTAACAACAGTATAAGGTGGTAAAGAGTCCAAGCGCTTTCAGCAATGGGACGGCAAATTATGAATAGCGGCGTCTCGGCGTATCACTGAACCGCCTTGAAGAACTCTAAAAGAGCCCCATACTTATTAGCAAGCTATGCGGTTATGCGCTGAGCTGCGTTGCATAGTGATGAGCACCGACACTCAGGATGAGAGGAGACCAGCGTATGCAGATTGATCTAAGCGGCAAACGCGCCATTATCACGGGTTCTACAGCGGGCATCGGTTTTGCAATTGCTCAAGGGCTCGCCAAGGCAGGCGCTGACGTGGTCATAACAGGGCGTACCCAAGCACGTGTTGATGGCGCCATTAGCGCACTTAAAAAAGACACTCCCAATGCCAAGGTAGAAGGCGTGGCGGCTGATCTCGGTACCGCTGAAGGTTGCCAAACGCTTATTAAACAGCAGCCCAGCGCAGATATCCTGATCAATAACGTAGGCATTTTCGCCCCGCAGGACTTTTTCGATGTAGATGACGCTACGTGGCAGCAATTTTTCGATATTAATATCATGAGCGCGGTGAGGCTTTCCCGTCACTACGCCCAGGGCATGCGCGAGCGCGACTGGGGCCGCATACAGTTTATCTCCAGCGAGTCGGGGATCAACATCCCTAGTGAGATGGTGCATTACGGCATGACCAAATCGGCGCTGCTCTCCGTCTCTCGCGGGCTGGCCAAAGTGCTCAGCGGCACCCAGGTCACCGTGAATGCCATTCTACCTGGGCCGACCCGTTCAGAAGGCGTGATCAAGATGATGGGGGAAATGGCGGAAAAAGAGGGCATCTCTCAGCAAGAGATGGAAGAACGCTTTGTTAAAGAGAACCGCCCCTCTTCAATTATCCAGCGCTTAGCAACACCCGAAGAAGTCGCGAGTATGAGCGTCTACGCCGCTTCTCCCCAAGCCAGTGCAACCAGCGGGGCGGCACTGCGTGTGGAAGGTGGCATTGTGGATACATTAACCTGAATCTTTCTAACCCAGGCGCTCTTCTCTCGGCGTCATGCCGAAATGGTGACGGTAGGCGGTAGAAAAGTGCGCGCCTGAGGAAAATCCCGTGGCAAACGCAATATCGCCTACCGGCCGGTCACTATCGCGAAGCTGTTTGCGCGCCTCTTGTAAGCGTAAATCCAGGTAGTAGCGACTAGGGACCGCCTGCAGATACTTCTTAAATAGCCGCTCCAACTGACGCCGAGAGATACCCAGATGTTCGGCCAGTTCCAGGGTCGAGAGCGGCTCCTCAATATTGGCTTCCATAAGCGTGACAGCCTCCACCAGACTTTGCGGCGCATGCCCCAGGCGGCTACGCAGCGGCACGTGCTGGCGCTCATCTGCCAAGCGGATGCGGTCGCAGACAAACTGCTCAGACACCTGCTCCGCCAAGCGCGCACCGTGATGCTGGCCAATCAGCGTGAGCATCAAATCCATGGCCGCGGTTCCCCCCGCGCAGGTCAGCCTGTCGCGATCAATTTCAAACAGCTGTTGAGAAAGCGTCACTTGCGGATAGGCTTGAGCAAAGGCCTCAAAACGCTGCCAGGGCAGCGTCGCACGATAGCCTTCAAGCAACCCACAGCGTGCCAACACTTCAGTGCCCCCTGCCAACCCACCCAGTGCCACACCACGCCCCTGGTGCCCACGGAGCCACTCATTCAACTTTGCAGGAAGCGTATAGGGCAGCGGTGTTGGTGCGCATATCAACAGCAGGTCAAGCGGGCCTAATGCGGTACTTAGTGCGTGCTGAGCAATGAGCGAAAGCTGAGCACCACTGCGCACGGGCTCGTCATTGAGACTTAATGTGACGGTGTGGTAAAGCATCTGCCCACTCAGCTGGTTAGCCATTTGTAGCGGTTCCAGTGCGCTGGCGTGGGTCAATAACGAAAAACCTGGCAGCAGCAAAAAGGCCACCCGCCGACGCGGTAGCGCTGCCTGTGAGGCTAACGGGTTGGGCTGCATGATAACTGATTGAGTTGCATGAAAAGATGCATGAAAGACCGCCATCGACATAGATAAACGATCATCTTACCCAATTGCGTAGAGGATGGCAGCGTTATGACCACTGCAACAAAAACGTGACGCATGAATGCAAATTGCCGGGCGCAAGGCCCGGCAAAAAAGAGAGAATGGTTAAGTACTAATTACCGCGGTTAATAATGCCTAACACGACGATACTAACCACAATCACGCCGACAATGATCACCACTATCGGGAGTAGCTTATACAGCCCGCCTGGCCGCTTCTTGGCTTCAGGCTGTAGATGAGGTTTTGAGGTTTCATAATCCTCAGGTATCCGCTCATTGATAATATGCTGCTTCTCTTCTTCCGGGGTTTTGCTTTCCCTAGTGTCCATAAACACCTCCAGCGTTCCGGTCGAATTGGGCGGCGCTACCGCCTCTGTGAATGGCTTACAGATTCACGACATCAAACGTAACCTCTGGATTGACGTCGGCATCGTAATCGACATCGTCACGCTCAAAGCCAAACAGCTTCAAGAACTCGTGCTTATAACCAGCATAGTCGGTAATCTCGAATAAGTTTTCAGTCGTCACTTCAGGCCAAAGATCCTGACACGCTTGCTGAACGTCATCGCGCAGTTCCCAGTCATCCAAACGCAGGCGCCCTACCTCATCAGTGACCATTTCACCGCGCTTGCCTTGGGCTGAGTAGAGCTGCTCGCCGAATAGACGGTTCAATTGATCGATCGTGCCTTCGTGCAGACCCTGCTCTTTCATGATGCGGTAGACCATGGCGATATAAAGCGGCATTACCGGAATGGCCGCGCTCGCCTGGGTGACCACCGACTTGAGTACCGCCACATTGGCACCGCCACCGCTCTCTTTCAGCTTGGCGTCGATAGCCGCTGCAGCGCGGTCAAGGTCTTCCTTGGCTTTACCCAGCGCACCGTGCCAGTAGATCGGCCAAGTGATTTCAGTACCGATATAGCTAAACGCCACGCTACGCGCACCTTTTGCCAGCACACCAGCTTGGTCAAGCGCTTCCATCCACAGTTCCCAATCTTCGCCCCCCATTACCGTAATGGTGTCGTCGATTTCCTGCTGGGTGGCTGGCTCTACTTCTGCTTCGATAATCGCGTCTTTATTGGTATCGATAGCAGTGGCGCGGTAGGTTTCGCCAATTGGCTTTAGGCTCGAGCGCTTAAGTTCGCCGCTATCAGGCAGCTTGCGAACGGGTGATGCCAGCGAGTACACCACCAGATCGATCTCGCCCATGTCCTGCTTGATCAGTTCAATGGCTTTTTCCCGCGCTTCATGGGAGAACGCATCGCCGTTAATCGATTTGCTGTACAGCCCTTCCTGCTTGGCAAACTTATCGAAGGCGGCACTGTTGTACCAGCCTGCGGTGCCGGGTTTCTTATCGGTGGCAGGCTTTTCAAAGAAAACGCCCAGGGTATCGGCGCCGTAGCCAAAAGCTGCGGTAATACGGGCTGCCAACCCATAGCCACTTGAAGCCCCAATGACGAGTACTTTTTTTGGGCCAGCCTGCTTATCCAAACCGCGAGCACGGGTCGCTTCAATCTGTTCGCGAACGTTCTGCTCGCAGCCGATGGGATGAGTAGTGGTACAAATAAAGCCGCGTACTTTGGGTTTAATAATCACAGAGAACCTCTTTATCGGATTGATTTAGCTTTTAATATCGTAACTGGCAACATCATAACTAGCGACACCGTTTTGCCATAGCTTTTGGCATAGTTTGTGGCATAGCAGTGTCATGACTCATAGAGGCTATTCTAGCTGCCTCCGTGCGCTCTGTCCGCTCCTGAGCTATCGTCCTCCCATGAGCGACTCTCCATCCTTGAGCTCCTGCCCGCCCTTGAGCTCGGGGCGCATTCGCGTCACGATAGCTGCCAAAGTACTTATATCAGCAACGACTTCCCACGAGGCGATCATGAATGCACAGCAGCTAGTAGATGAACGCGGCGATCTATGGCTAGCGCTAGCCCCGCTGTGGCTGGATCGTGAACCCAGCGAACGCGATTACGCGCGTATGGTCGAAGTCATAGAGCGTTATGATATGACGCTTAACGAGCTCGAATGGATGTTTCGCCTGGAAATGGCACCGGTGATGTCTCGCCATCAGCTTTCAATCGCCAGCGAGTGGCGACAATTTGACGACTATAAGCTGATGAAGCAGTTGGTCAATCACAATATGCGCTTGAAGGGCTGGCGCCGCAAAAGCTGGGCGCTGTTTTCAGGCTTAACGACCATGATGGTGCGTCACCGCTGGAACGCACTCATGAATCGTGTAGCAGTCGCGCGGGGCGAGCAGGTATAGAGGGATAGTGCCCTGTGGGGCTATGGGTATGTTTGATCCAAGGCTTCTTCTAATGCCAGGCGTAGCGGGCGCCCGTGATAGCGCGGCCCAAATCGGGCTATCACCTTGCCATCACGGCCCACCAGGAACTTGGTAAAATTCCATTTGATCAGCTGTGTGCCTAGGACTCCAGGCGCCTCGCGCTTGAGCAGCACAAACAGTGGATGGGCATCACTCCCATTGACATTGACCTTTTCCAGTAGCGGAAAACTGACTCCAAACTGCTGCTCGCCAAACTGGCAAAACGCTTGAGCACTTTCCGGCGACTGGCGGCCAAACTGATTACACGGGAAACCGAGCACAGTGAAGCCACGATCCCGGTAGCGCTGAAAAAGGGTTTCGAGTTCGCTTAGCTGCGGGGTAAAGCCACACTGGCTGGCAACGTTAACCACCAGCAGCACTTGGCCGCGTAGCGCACGTAAATTGAACGGCAGCCCTTGGTGGGTATAGCAGTCTTGGTCGTATATTTGCATCAATCAGCCCCACAAAACCCCAAACGGCATGGGTATCACCATGCCACGGCTATGCTTTTTACACCAGCGGTCCGGCGACCACTCGTAGCGCCAGCGCGATTAACAGTACGCCCGTGATGCGGTTAATCCAATGGGCACGCCGCTGTAGCCAGGGCAGAATCTGCGAGTGGGAAAGCACCACCGCCACCAGCACGTACCAGCCGCCATCAATAATCATCGCCGTTAACACAATGATAGCTTTAGCTACCCCACTCATCTCCGGGGTCACAAACTGGCTCAGTAGTGCAACAAAAAACAGAATCAGCTTCGGGTTGCCTAATGCCACCAGCACGCCCTCTTTGGCCGCCTGCCCTCGGCTAGTGACAATCGCATTAGGCTCTAAGGCACCGGCTTTCCCGGCACGCAGCGCTTTAACCCCTAGCCACGCCAAATAAGCCGCGCCGAACCAGGTAATCAGCTGGAACAGCAGCGGAAAACCGGCGATTATCGCGCCTAGCCCCCAAACGGTAAGGAGCGCATAAAAGCCTACACCAAAGGCATGGAAAACTGCCGCGGTCACTCCAGTAAAACGCCCGCCGCCTAACGTATGGCGCAGCACCAGTGCCAAGCTCGGCCCCGGCGACATAGCGCCCATGGCACAAATCGCGGCGAGCGATAGCCAGAGTGTTAACGGCATGTCTTTTCCTCCTTGAGGGGTCAAAATCAAAATATGAGCAATGATGGCCAGTATACGCCAAGCCAAGCAACACTTCGGTAAGCGTCTTAAATAACGCTGTTAGCATGGTACGCTGTTGGGTAAAATTTAATCTTTTGCTCTATGCGATTTATTCGCTCTTTTGAAAACATCCGCCCCGCCGCTCATTGCGCGGGGCATATAGAGAACATAGGTCTAGAAAACATAGGACGGCAACATGGGTAGGGCTTTTCAGAACCGTAAGGAATCCATGGCCAAAACGGCCGATGCAAAGACCAAGGTCTACAGCAAATATGGACGCGAGATTTACGTTTGCGCTAAAGCGGGCGGCACCGACCCTAATGGCAATCTGGCGCTGCGCGGCTTAATGGAGCGGGCCAAAAAAGATCAGGTGCCCTCTCACGTTATTGATAAAGCGCTCGACAAAGCCAGCGGTGCCGGTGGCGAGGATTTCTCGCCTGCACGCTATGAAGGCTTCGGCCCTGGCAATGTGATGGTGATTGTCGACTGCCTTACCGACAACCCCAACCGCACCTTTGGCGATGTGCGCGGCTGCTTCACCAAAACCAAGAGTAAAATCGGCACTCCCGGTAGCGTCAGCCATATGTTTGACCACTGCGCTATCTTCTCCTTCGCCGGAAACGATGAAGAAGCCGTGCTTGAAGCGCTGATGGAAGCCGATGTGGATGTCACCGATATTGAGCAAGAGGGTGAGCGGATCACCGTTTTTGCCCCACATACCGACTACGCCAAAGCCAAACAGGCATTATTAGATGCCTTCGGTGAGATTGACTTTGAGGCAGACGAGATTCAGTTCCTGCCGCAAACCACCACCCCGGTGGAAGGCGATGATGTAGCGATGTTCGAAAAATTCCTAGGCATGCTCAACGAACTGGACGATGTGCAAAACGTCTATCACAGCGGTGAGCTGCCCGAGTCTACAGACGCCTAAGGCCTGTTAGTAAGAAGATTCTGCCGCGTTGCGTGCATCCAGGGCAGCATCCGGTGGCAACATCGCTGACTGCACGCCTGCGGCACTCAGCACTGTTTTACCGCGCACAGTTAGATCGGTAATAAACAAAAACTGCTGGCGCGGATCCACCGGGTAAGCGCGTATGCGGTAGTGGGTGCCCCAGGGTTTCTCTTCGGCCACCACAATAATTGGCTTATCGAACTTCAGATAGGCGCTGGTTAACGCCACATCGCGCAGCGCTTTACGTACCCAGCCTGCTTCGTGCTCGGGGTGAAGGTAAAAACTCGCCACGCACTGCAGGCTGGTACCGCCATTATTAGCGTTGTAAACGGCGTGATCCCACAACTTTAAGTGCGGCACGGCGACTAAATCATCGTCGGGCGTCTGAATATCTACCGTGCGCAAACCGACGTGCTTAACCTCGCCGTAAGTGCCTTCAATATTAACCCAGTCCCCTGGGCGATAAGGCAGTTCAATCGCCGAAACAACACCCGCAATCAAGCTGCTTACGTAATCCTTCATGGCAAAACCAATGGCTAAGCCAAGTGCTCCCAGCAACGTGACCATATTACGTAGCGATGGCTCGATAATAATCGGTACGATGATGGCCAGTGCAGTAATCAAAATCAGTAGGCGCGTTAGAGGCACCAAGGCAAAAATGCGGAAACGCACTTGCCCGTGTAACCGAGTGGCCAGCCAGTTAAGCCCCCGCTGGCTGACAATAATCAGCACAATGGTCGATAGCAGCACCACCCCAAGGGTAATCATCGCTTGGCTATCAATATCGTTAAACAATCGTGCGTACTTTTGTTGTTCGTCCATGGGTGCCCTCCGCAGGCCTGTCGCTGTTAGCGCGGCGACTTAAAGGGGATCAACCAGATAATTGCGCGATTCCAATAGCTGGCGAACGCTTGCGTAGCTTAACGGTGTGATCTGCCAACGCCCTTCGCTGCTTGAAACAATCCCTTTGCGCTGCAAAGCTAACCGGGCATTGAGTGCCTCGTGGTGTGAAAACGGCAACACCTGCCCGAGGGAGTGGTCATCCAGACCGCCATGAACCAATAACGCATGCAGCACCAGCGTGGCGATATCCCCGGTATCTGTGGAGAGTTCTGCCTCGGCGAGGGCATCGACCAGCCACAGCGCCTCTTCATCGTCTGCTGTTGGCTCACGCAGCCGCTCGCGCCAGTAGTGCCAAGCAAGACCTATATGACCACGACAGTGAGCAGCTAAGCGCTGTAGCTCTTTGTTAGGGGCTTTGTCGCCATGCTGGGTTGCTGATTCAGTCAATACTGGCTTACCGGTTCGCGTGCTGTAGACCAACGGAGACTGCCCCTCATGGGTCGCAATCTTCGCAAAGTACTGCGACAGCTGTTCGCCCTCCATGGCTTGAAGGGTAAATACCGGCGCGCCCTCGATACCGACCACTTCTTGTAGGTAGGCATACGCCCAGCTGTCACAGCCAATCACACCCTGCCCCAAGCGGCCACTTAAGGCGCGCTCAAGAAATTCACGTACGCCCTGAATACCCTGAGTGTGGCGTAAAAAGTAGCGTTCTAATGCGGGAACAGCCCACTCGCGTTGATTGGCACAACGCTCTACCCACTGAGTGTCGCCTTCGGCAAGCTCGCTGAGCGTGGGTGGCGGCAAACAGGCAAAGTGGTGCTGTTCCGCCCACTGACTCACCACAGAAACATGGCCGCTGTGCGGCGGGGTAATAAAAAACGTAACCGGCGCTTGCTGGCCTTTTAGCTGCTGCGCCAAAGCCCTTGCGGCGGGCGCCCAATCGATGGGCGGCACTAAATGCGCTAGCTTAACCTCGGGCAACGCACGCAGTTCATGCTCTTCTTTTACCTGCTGCTCAGCGCTGTTTTTGCCTACCAGCCACGTCGAAGCCGAACGCAACGAACGTCGCCATTGGCTTGCCTGGGTCTGCTCAGGGGTACGAAACTGATCGAGCTCGACGACCGCCCACAGCGGCGTGTCGGCTGATGATGAATGCTCCCCCATGACCTTGTCCCTATGGTTAGCAATAAGCGTTCACTTTAGCACGGTGCGCGCAGCTTCTAACCTCATAGACGAACTTATGGTCTAAAATAAAGTCTTTATAGACAGTCGTTAGCGCACATAACGGATTATTATTTTATTGCGAGAGCAATGGCAAAAGCTAAAGGAGAAAGCAATGAGTGTTGTCCACGTTAGCGAAACAGAACTCCACGCCAAGCTCGAGAAGTGTATTGCCGGTGAGCGGCTACTGATTGAGCATGAGGGCAATCGCTTTAGCGCCAGAATCCAGCACGTTGGGCTAATGGGCGTAAAGGTGATACCTGAAACCGAGATTAAGAACAGCCATCGCACACCGGGTGACGTTGAAGGCGTGATGGTGCCCTACGATGAGATATTGGAGCTTGAAGTAAAAGGCGTGGTCTACAGCCGCTTGCCAGATTAGTCTGCACTTGCACGCCCGGCAAGTGCGCAAGGCGTGCAAACTATTTATCTATGACTCACTTCCTCGAAAGTAAGCCAACTGTTTTAAAACGTCAGGCAGATCTTGCCGAAGTGCTGGCCAGATTCCTGGTGGCGGAAAGCGTCGGCGATCTCGGCAAGCGGGAATTCGCGGTCAATGATCGGGTGCATATCGAATGTTTCCAGCGCACGAATCATCTCGATCTGGTGGCGACGACTGCCCACAATCAAGCCTTTCAAACTCGCCTGCTTGGCCATTAATTTAGCCGTCGGTATTTCACCCTCACGCCCAGTGAGGATACCAATCAAAGCGATATGCCCACCGATTTTGATCGCATCAAAGGATTGCGGCAGCGTACCTGGCCCGCCCACTTCGACGATATGATCAACGCCTTCGCCGTTGGTCAGCTCTTTCACGCGCTTACCCCAATCAGGCGTCTCTTTATAGTTGATGGTGTGCTCGGCGCCCATCTCACGCAGCCGCGCCAGCTTTTCGTTAGATGATGAGGTAGCAATTACCCGCGCGCCCATTAATCGGGCAAACTGCAGGGCAAAAATGGATACCCCGCCCGTGCCCATCACCAGCACGCTATCCCCCGCTTTAATGCCACCATCGACGACCAGCGCCCGCCA